>Ga0209728_1001218_pt1 | contig 16528 bp, 28 predicted proteins | sample RifGroD1_FD_183997 | JGI IMG/M metagenome (GOLD analysis project Ga0209728, IMG submission 183997) | Groundwater microbial communities from Rifle, Colorado, USA - Groundwater D1 (SPAdes) (version 2) | ecosystem: Environmental > Aquatic > Deep subsurface > Groundwater | place: Rifle, Colorado... | reverse complement strand
TAACACATAAAATAAAGGAGGGCAAGCATTAATTATGAGAAATAATATTTCAACCATGGAAGAGGTGGAAGAAAACATGTGGAATGAAATTTGGAGACAAAGTACGGACACAACTATTCGCTTTTTCGACAAGGGGACACTCCTTTTAAGTTTTATTTTTGGAATATTTCTGGGAGCAATTGGCTACCCAAAACAAATAATTGTTTTTATAGCTGTTTTAACATTAATTGATATTTTAACAAAGCATTTAAGTCTTGTGGTAATCAACTATGGTTCATTAAGTTTTTCTAACTATACAACGGCGTGGAAAGAAAAAGTTTTAACATCTAGACAACTTAAAAATGGTGTATGCGTAAAAACCATAATGTATTCTTGTCTACTATATATTTCTAATCAATTATGTATTATTGATGGAATTATATTTGGTAAAGAAATTTCAGGCATTCTTTATAGTGCAATTGCATTAGTAGAAATTTCAAGTGTCTTAGAAAACGGGATAGCAATGGGTAATTCTAATTTGACTCCAATGTTAGAATTTATAAAAAATAAACAGAAACAATTATTTGTGAGCAAAGAAGAGAAAAAATAGTATAGTAAGGATGATTTTATGTGAACAAATTAAATAAGTTTAAAGATTTGGTTTTATCAAAAATTACCTCAAAAATCATAAAAGAATTAAACAAAGAAATATCAAAACAAAATGAAAACATTCTCATATTACTTAATGGCGAATTTGCAATTGCAAAAGAACAACATCTTAATAACACAAATAAAATAAAGGAGATTTCAAAACAATTAGATGTTCTTGGAAGGTTATTAAGAGGTAAAGGATTTAATTAAAAAAATAAATAAAAATAATAAATTTAAGGAGAATGATTAATATGATTGATCAAAACACTTTGTTGCTTGGTGGTAGTTTATTAGGTTTAATAATTTTAAACATCATATTAGGCTCAGTAAATTCATTCTTTATAAAACAGTTTGATAAAAAAAAGTTATGGCAAGGAATTTTTAAGGGTGCTGTTGTTAGTTTTTCTTTTATTTGTGTTTGCCTTATAGGACAATTAAATCCCAATATACTTCTTGTGAGCGTTGACGGGAAAGAAATTAATTTATCAAATGCAACTTATTTACTTATGATGTCGGGCTACCTTTATTATGGGAAGGAAGTTTTGGTCAAATTATCTAGTTTTATCAGTGGAAAATTTAAAATTGATGGAGTTGTAGTAGAAGATAAGGTGGAAGTAAAAGAAGAATCAAAATAAATGCTATATTTAACAAATTAGAGGCCATTTGAGCGTCTTAATTTATTGAGTGGCACAATTATGTCAAAAGATAATTCTGATTGATTCTAGCATTGTTTTTGTGCGAATTGATTTATTGTGGGTCTGAAAGTGTTGGTAGAGTAAGGTTGTAGGATTGGCAAATGATGGTAGTTCTTAATTGTTTCGAGATTAAATAAAAGTAGAGAAATAATTATAGAGAAACATGAATCCGAGCAATTTCTCATTTTAAGGGAATAATTGGTTAGGAATATGGAGTAAATGGAAGCATGAGCAAGCATGAGAGATGTGTAATTTTACATTTCTCTTTTATTATGTCTAGTTTTATTTATTTATTGAAGGAGATTAAATATGAACAAAATATTAAAACTTAATGAAGAAAGAATAGATTTTCTAATTGACTTACTTATTCATTTTAAACCAAAACAAAATAGTAATTATAACGATTTATTTGTTTGCAAAGAAATTCTTACAGATTTAAGGATTATGGAAATTGAAGAGTAGAAATAGGATTCACTCTATAAAAGGATACAGTTTAATTTATAATCCTACTTTATAGAGTGAGTATCCCTTTTGCATTTCTCTTATAGAGTGAATCCCTTTATGAAAAATAAATAAAAAAGGAATGATTATTTATGGAACAAAAAATTCCAGTAGTTACAATCCATTCTCAAGCTATGGCAGGTTATCTTATGATTCGTAAATTTATTCTAATTGACAAACGTACTGATTTAAAAAATCCAAATCTCAATGTATTCATATTCAAAGAATCACAAGAAATTAGAAATGCAATGAGAAAATATTCAATGGACAAAGATGCAATAAACAAAGTCATATTCAATTATTCTAATACCTAGATCAAGAGGAGGAATTCAAATATTATGTGCAAAGAACAAGAAAAGCAATACATCAGTGATATTATTACAAATGAGGATATTGATAACTGGGATTCAAAAACAATTGTATTTATTGAAGGGCCAACAGGCAGAGGTAAGACTCATTTTATTAAACATACATTATCAGGACATAATGATAAAAAGAAAATATTATTATTAGTTAATAGAACACTAATTAAAACTCAATCAGAAAAAGAATTATTAAGAATAGACACAGATAATATTACTATCACAACATACCAAAATATAGCTAAATTAGCATTAACCAATAATACTATGGAATTTGAAGGTTATAATTATATTATTTGCGATGAAGCACATCATTTTTGTGAAGAAAGTGAGTTTATTCATGAGACAGATGTTTCATTCAATTGGGTAATGAGACAAAGCGGAATCAAGATATTTATGACAGCAACAGCATATTTTATTAAAAGTTATTTAACAGATGAATTAAAACTGGAAATAAACCATTATCATATAAAAAATGAATATGACTTTATAGAGAAGTTTTATTTTTATGAAAATGATGATGTAGTTAAGAAATTATTATTTGATTTACCGCCTGATGAAAAAGCAATATATTTTACAAATGCTACTAAGGCGCATGAGATGAGTAAATTACTTGATTCATGTGTATTTTATTGCTCAAAAAACAATCATGATTATTCTCAATATGTAAATTCTGAAATTATGGATTACATTTCAGATAATGAAAGGTTTGAAGAACAAGTTTTATGCACTACAAAAGTTATGGACTGTGGGGTTAATATTAAGGATGAATCTATTAAACACATGATTGTAGATATTGCTGACTTATCAAGTATAATCCAATGCGTTGGACGGAAAAGGATTCAAGGTAATGAAAAAATAATAATATATATTAAAGATAAGAAGGGCAATGCTATTTCACGCAAACTAGAAAATATTAAAGGTAAATTAAGTTATGCTAATGTTTTGCGTGAAGAGGGAGATATCGCTTTAGTACAACAATACGCTCACAAGAATACTTATGGAAATTTAATTTATGATATTATCAATACTGAAGAATTAAGAATAGATAAGAAAATTAATGAGTTAATGTATTATACATACAATAGAAATTTAGAAGTATATAATGAAATATTATTAGATAAAGAAGATGGTTTTAAAAATAAATTATTTGAAAGGATGGGTATAGATATGGCGTATACTTATCTAGAGCAAGAGTTAGATGCATTAAAATTAGAGCACATATTGGATAAATTAATTGGAGTTAAGATGTTTAAAGATGGGCAAATAGAATTTAAGCAAATGCTATTAAAAGAATTATTGAATTCACCAAAAGCAAATCATGGATCAATAGGACTAAAAACTATTAATGCTTTATTTGATGAAAATAAATTAAATTTTATAGTTAATAGCAAGAAAGAAACAGTAGGAGAATTAAAAGATAAAAGATTTTGGGTTATTTCTAAATTATAAAATTATCGCCAAAATTACTAAATCATACTTATAATATGATTTAGTAAAAATGGCGATAAAATCTTAAAGTAAATAAATAATTAAATTGCATTATAGATTCATGAAGGAATTTTGGCACAAAATTACTGAAATGACTTCCGTAGGACTAGAATTAATTATTTTATGACAAGTCAAAGAGAACGAAGGACAACGGGTGTTGCGACACCCTTGCTAAATATTTCGCTAACGCTCAATATTTAGGATTGATTATTTAATTTAATATTTTGATTTTATTTGAGAGTATTAGAACTCTCATTTTTTAATGCCAATTATGAAGGAGAAGTGATAAATAATGAAGAAAAATAAAATGGGTATTTATAAAATCACTAACACAATTAACAATAAATTATATGTAGGTAGTGCTATAGATTTATATAAAAGAAAACATAAGCACCTATATGATTTAAAACATAATATTCACCATAGCATTCATTTACAAAGGGCGTGGGATAAGTATGGAGAAGATAATTTTATGTTTGAAACAATTGAATACATAGAAAATAAAGATATACTAAAAGAAAGAGAGCAACATTGGATCGACACTTTAAATGTTTGCGATATAAATATTGGGTATAATATTTTGCCAACAGCAGGAAATAGTTTTGGTTATAAAATGTCAGAAGAAAGTAAGAAAAAGATAGGTGATTCTTGCAAAGGTGAAAAAATTCTAATGCAAAATTAACAGATGCACAAGTATATCAAATTAAAGAAATGTGTAGAGATGGTTTTAAAAATAAAGAGATTGCAGAAAAGTTCAAAGTTAATCCAAGTTATATAAATAAAATAAGAATTGGTGATACTTGGAAACATATAAAAGTTGATGGTTTTGTGGAGAAAAATAAACATTTAACAATTGAGCAAATTATTGAAATTAAAAAACTTCTTAAAGAAAATCTAAAAACTAAAGATATAATTAAATTAACTGGAATAAATAGTAGAATAATACGTGATATAAAAAATGAAAAATGTTGGTTAAATATAATTTAGAGGCTTCTAAGAAATGATTGTACTGTAGTGGTATTGAGTAATTTACCTATACAACAAGCAGAATTCGTATATCTAACAAATGAGGAAATTTCGCTTTTAAAGAAGGGCAAAGTTATTGAATAATAATTACACAAACCAATAAATAAACACCACACTTGACACAACTATAAAAATAATGTTACAATATAAATGTAAATGATTCATTATTATTTTCCATTTCATTTACATCCTCTTTCTTTCATTTGTGAGGGAGTCTTTATAATGAAGATTCCCTCTATTTTTTACCTTTTGACTTTACTGTGCTTGTCCACTATAATTAATATGATAGAGGTGATTTATGAACAATGAGCATTCTAAAGAATTTATGGATGAACTAAATATTAAATTCAAAAAACTAGAAACATTTGAACAAGTAAGAGATTTTGAGTTAGAATTAGAAAAACTTGGTTTCTGTTTTGAAGGAAAACGCAATGGATTATGGGCAACTAATTTTTGTGAAGTCGTAAATCCTAAAAGAATTCATTATTGTTGCGATGATGGTCGTTCAAACGGAGAACCTTTGATAAAAAACTTGTATAAGGTACTAAAGATTGCTCGTAATTTTTAGAATAAGGAGTGTAATTATGACAAGCAAAGAAATTGAAAAATGTTTAATATCAATAAAGTCTAAAGCATTTCATTTATTAACGGAAGAAGAATCTATGGCAATGACATATGCTATAGCGTCTTCTTGAAGGTGGAGAAGAAGATTCTAGTGAGTAAAATAGAGGAGTGTAAGTATTATGTTAAATGATATTATTTCTCAAGTATTAAACAAGTTTTTAGATGGAAATATTGAAAGTATAGATTGCTATTCACGGGGAAATTGTAGATTTGATTTAATTACACAGAACAAAATCTCCTATAAAGATTTTGTTAAGAAAACGAAGAATATTATATCAGAAAATGATATATCTAGTTATGATGAAGAAGATTCTGAATATCTTGAGGTTACTATTGAATTAACTGAAGAATTTATTAACAAAATTATTAATCATATAAAATGTGATTGTATGAATGAATTTGAGGACATGAAGAGAAGTAGATAATTGGGATTCAGGAGGTGTGTATTAAATGAATGATATGGAAGATGTAGACATTATTGACGCATCAGATTTAAAAGAAAAAGTTAAAGAAATAGTTAAATTAATAGACAACGAAACAGTTCAAGTAGTATTTGATCTCGGATATTTGACAATTGAAGATGGAATTGGTGAATGTGATATTGCTTATGTAGAAATATTAAACGAGTTATGCTTTCGTATAAAAAGATATGAAGAAGAAACTATGCAACCATCTTATAAAAACTCTACTATTAATATTAAGATTAACCATATTCATGATATTGATATCCACTCTGAAGAATTTAAGGATGGGTTTAAATGTATAGCAACCATATATTTGACAAACTTAGATTACACTATCACATTTTACTTAGTAGGGGAAGATATTAAAGAACAAGAGAAACGTCCTAATGAATTTTATGAGATGTTTAAAGAAGATATATTAGAATTTCACAACTCTAAAAATATTGTTATAAAGGAGCGATCATAATGACTAAAGACAATAAATTATCCTACACAGAAGAACAATACAAAAGATATTGCGGATTCTATTCAATTATTGCTAATGGCGATATTTATGATATGATAAAGGCAAATGAAGGTTTAGAAAAATGGATTGAGATTAGAAAAATATCCGATGATATGATTTCTGAAATGTCATTGAGAATGAAAGAAGAATCTGAGGCAGAAATGGGTAATGCGAGGGAATAGTGGTTCATTCCCTTTCCTTTTTATCTTTTATTTTTTCTTCTATATAAATTGTAAAATAAATATTTGACATTGGGTAATTGGGTATGGTATAGTTGAGACAAGGAAAGTGAGGTGAGAAAAGTGAAACAATTAATTAAATATCAATGTGAAATTTGTAAAGAACTTTATGAAGCTCCTGATAAAGCAATAAAATGTGAATCACAAGGAAAAGAATTACCTTTGGTTGAACTAGGTAAAGTAGTTTTATATAGAGATGATTGGAATGGTGGTTTCGGCACTTGTTTTGATAAATTAGATGTAATTGAAATTAATGATTATGGACATTACATAAGTTACACATTAGGAGATTGGGAAACAAAACATCCAAGGGAGCATATTAGTGGTAATGATAATTTTAAAAGTTTTTGTACTATTGTGGAAGATCAAAGTCTTTTAGTAAATAAAGGTAGCTTAAATGGTGGATGGGAATTAATAAATAATATTTAAATTATTGTAGAAATTATAAAGTTCACAAGTGTATAAAAATAAATATTAGAAAGAGGTTTTATTAAAATGAATAACAATATAACTAACGTAAAAGTTCAAATTATCAATGTTGACGGGAAAGAATATATCCAATTAGAAGGTGATACTATGGTTGATGAAATGAGAGGGAGAATACTTGTTGCAAGAATGAGTTTGGAAGATGTAAAAACATCTATATGTATGGGTGAGGATGGAATTAGAACTGGAGAAATTGTGTTTAAGATTTCTTCGCAAGAGGATGGACAGATGGTGAGTTATTGTTTTAGGTAAGTAGAATAATTAAAAATTTTAGTTTAAATTAAAAATAAAATTAGAAAGAGGTAATTAAAAATGGAACATGCAAAAGCAATTATACATAGTATTGATGGAGTTTATGGTCAAGTTAAATATGGAGATATTGATTTAAATGGAGAATATTATCCTTCTAGATATAACTCAGAGGAAGTAAGTTTTGATACCAAAGAAACAATTTCTTCGACAGAAGAACTTAATGGACTACCAGAAGGTATAAGTATGGATGACCATTTCAAAATGGCATTGTTACAGAGACTTGATAGTATTGAAAAGAAACTTAATAATCTACAAAGTATTGCTGTAAATGTTACATTGGATAATATTTCAAATGATGTTCTTGTTAAATTAACTTCATTGATTTATGGAGAACATTTGAAAAATAAAGTAGAGTAATTTATTAATCCCATAGCAGAAGGGATTATACTCTGCTGATTAATTATAAAATTCACTTTGAGCGAGGAAAATATTATGAAATTAAAAAAATTGACTTACAAACAAGAGTTAACTTTTTGGATAATATTTGGTGGAGTTAATGCTATTGCCAATATAGTAAATGGGAAATATTTATTGGCGGGATGCAACATAGGCTTAGGATTGATATTAATTTATTTGAAAGAGTAATTTGGAGGAATTTTACGAGAAATATAAATAAGATCGATAATAGATGTTAGTATGAATTAATAAATAAATATACAGTGAAGAACTTGCAAGTTTACATAGCGTAGCTACGCCTTCCTGATCAGAAGGAGAGAAATAAAGATGGGATTAGAAAAAAATACACCAGTAATTTGGGATGATGAAAATTTAAAAATATACGTGGCAGGAAGTAGTAAATATAAATATATTAAATTAGAAAGACATAAGGGGTTGCTATATTTACATATCATAGATGAAGATAATTACAAGTATTTTATTTATAAGGGTAGTTTAGATAAATATATGAGAGGAGAAATATCTAAGTTTAATAACATTGGGAAAGGAAATCCATATAATAATCAAAATGCAAAAATATTAATAGAAAATAATTCTACTTACAGATTCTTAAAGATTACTTTAGATAATAAAAAATTCTTTTTACATATCACAGATATATATGGTTACAAATATTGTATTCAAAGAAGTAATTTCGATGGATATTTAAATGGATTACAAAGTAGTTTTGAGTTCGTTGGAATACCTAATAGATATTCTATTGAAAATATTAAATTATTTATATATTTAAATAATTTAAGATGTGAACTGATATCCAACATCTATGATGAAAATACTAGAATTAATTTAAAATTTAAATGTACTTGCGGAAACTTTTTTAACTTATCATGGAATAATTTTATGAGAAATTTAAAAGATGTTTGTAATGATTGTAGTCAAATATCTGCAAATGATAAAAATAGAGTGTGGGATGAAGCAAATTTAAAAACTTTAGTAGAAGAAAATAGTGATTACTTTTTTATAAAATTTGAAAGAATTGTGCTTATTAATAAATTATCATCTGGAAGTGCAATATATATTCACTTAAAAGACAAAGATGGTTATCAATATAGGATACATAAAAGCAGTTTTCAAAAACATATAGCTGGAGAATTAGATAAATTTAAATATATTGATAGAAACAATCCTTATGCTATAGATAATATAAAAGTATATCTATCAGTGAATAAATTACCATATGAAATAGAGTCTACTATTTTTAAAGGATCTGATAGGAAATTAATTTTTATATGTAAAAAACATGGTAGATTTGAGAGATCATGGAATAGTTTTTTAACATATGGTATTTGTCAAAAATGTCAAAATGAAATTTCAGATGGCATTAGCTATCCAAATAAATTTATGAGTATTTTTTTCAGTAGGTTTAATATGGATTTTGACAATGAAAAAACATTCGAATGGTCGGAAGGTAAAAGATACGATAATTATCTTTTTGAATTAAGTTGTATTACTGAAGCTCATGGAATGCAACACTATAAAGATTCTTCAGGAAATCAATGGGATTCATTAAAAGATATACAAGAAAATGATGAATTTAAGAAACAATTAGCTATTGAAAATGATATTAAAAATTATATAGTTTTAGACTGTAGATACTCAAAAATGGAATGGATAAAGAATAGCATAATGAAATCAGAATTGCCAAGATTACTCAATTTTAAGGAATCGGATATAGATTGGAAGTTAATACATAAAGAATCTTTAAAATCGAAAGTAGTTGAAGTTTGTAAGTTATGGAATAGTGGCATTAAAAATGCTTTTAATATTAGTGAAATTTGCAAAATATCCCATTCCACAGCAATTGAGTATCTTAAAAAAGGTTATTTGGCTGGATTGTGCGACTATGATGTTTTTAAAAATGATACTGAATGCAATGTTAAAATTATATGTGTGACAACCAAAGAAATTTTTAATAGTATATCTAGTGCTAGTAAAAAATATAACATTAGCAGGAATAGAATATCGAAATGTTGCTGTAGCGAAACGTATAAATCATCAGGAATACATCCAGTAACAGGGGAGATGTTGATTTGGATGTATTATGATAAATATATAACCAAAGGAAAAAATGATATTATTAATATGATTAAAAACTCTAAAAAACAAGATAAAAAAAGACAAATAATTTGTTTGACTAATGGGGAGGTTTTTAATACAATAGCTGATGCTTCAAAAAAATATCATATAAATTGTGGAAGCATATCTTCATGCTGTTCTAAAAAAATAAAATACGCAGGTAAGGATTTAGATACAGAATTATTATTAGTATGGATGTATTACGAAGAGTATGTCCATAAAAGTAAAGAAGAAATTGAAAATATATTAAATGATTTGCAAGATTTATCTATAAAAACAAAAGTAATATGTCTTACAACAGGAGAAATTTTCGATTCACAAGCCGCCGCCGGAAGAAAATATAATTGTGCCTATCAAAGTGTGGGTATGTGCTGTAGGAACAAACTTAAATCAGCTGGCAAATATCTAGGTAAAAAACTAAAATGGGCGTTCTATAACGATGAATATATAAAATCAAATCCTCCATTCCCACTCCAAACTGCAATATAGCCCAAATACATAATTGTTGAGTTTGAGAATAAACCATGTTGGAACGATGAAGAGGTAAATATATTAAATATAATATCGTTGAAAGGAGGTGAAAACAAATGACAGAATTAGAATATAAAGAGTTAGTAGAAAGTTTAAATCAAATGATGGTAGAAATTATGAAAGTCAAAGAGTTGCAAAAGGTTCTTGTTGGTATATCTGGAATAAATATTAATCAAGAAGATTGGAAGAATTATTAATATTCTTAAAATGAAAGGAGGTGATAAGAAATGATCGAAATTAAAACTATGACTATGGAAGAAGCAGAAAAGATTGGTTATGTTACAGTGTTAAAAGGATACAAGATGGAAGAACTCTACAGCGAATTAAAATCAGTATGGTCAACTTATTCAGAGAAAACTAGAGATAATTGGGCATTATTGCTTGGTGGTTTGAAGGGTAAGAGTGAAGTTATGGCTTTGATGAGTAAGTAGGATTAAGGGGTAGTTTAAAATAAAATAAAAATAAAGGATGGTAATGTAGAATGAATGAATCAAGAGTTGAATTGGAGAAGCATGTATGGGATACATTTGGGAAAGAAGTTAATTCTACAAAAGAGTTATCGGAGCAATTATTTAATATGGATACTAGAATTAATTATTTAGAACAATTGGTAAAAGAATTGCAAAAAGAGAAACTTGATTTGAAAGACTTGTCAAATAAAGTAATGGAAATTACTACTCTTAATTTAAATAAGATTGGAAACAAAATAAATCAGTTTGAAGGTTAAAATTTAAAATAAAAAAGGTGACGAACTAAACGTCAAAAAGAAAGAAGGAAATAAACAATGAGTAATTTAAGTGAGAGAGTACAGAGCGAGTTTATTGAATGGAAAGAAAAATATGAAATTCCAAAACATATGGAATTTGAGGTTAAGACGTTATTAAAACTTCAAGAGGAATATGATTTAGTAGAGGCAGGTAGCAATACAACTAGAACAAGAGAATCGTTGCTTGGTATGATTAATAAATTACATATGAATATGAGATTTAAGGAAAAAGTAATTGCTAATAAACCAATGTATATTGACTGTATCCGTACAGAGGGTAAAGAAACAATTAAGGTATTAATATATGTTGAGAATAAAATGATTACTTTGGATTCTAGAAACTATCAAGCACCAAAAAGTTTCGGTGACTATGCGAAAATGATTCATGACATGGCAATTGCAAAAGGATATGAGATATATATTGATATTCGAGGTTTTGGAATGGGATTATATGATTATCTTATTGAATACAAGGATTTAAATGTTAATGAATTGATTTATAGTAAGGGTTTGTAAGCAACAAGTAAATAGCAAAATAAATACTCCTAACTGTTTTTTATGGCAGTTAGGAGTATTTAAATAATTATTATATTTATTCCCCTTCGTATTCCCTTACAATAGTTCCTGGTTGAGTATTGCCTTCCATAAAAAACATGAGATATCCGCAATCGTGGCAGATGTGAGTAATGAGTGGAAATGAACCTTTAAATGTTTCATGTGTTGATTCAAATTGAACATGAGCATTCATACCTAATGATTGTATTTGATCACTATTACATATTGGGCATTTTCTACATGCTTTATAAATAGTTCTCTCGTTAATAATATGCAGATTTTCTTTTGTGGAATCTTCCATTTTAACATCTCCTTTTAATAATTGATCGTATTTAGCGTATCCATATAATAGTTACCCTAATCTTATCTTCTTAACATCAATTAAACAAATAGGATCAACAATAACTTCCGACTCCCCTCTACGATCAATATAAGCAAGAATATCGTCAAATTTAACCATTGCTTCATATAATTCTCCACCATATTTATCAAATCTTGTAGCAAAGAATATTGCTTTTTCTTTATCAATTGTCCATGAGAATGCTTTTTTATAAGGTGTAGATTTAGTGTTTTGGCCTCGATATATTTTGACTAGGCCATTAGCATCTGGTTTAATATTTTCACTCAAATCTTCTTTAGATTTGTATTTGAAAATGTTTAGAAAGAAGTTTTTATCAAGGCTTGAGAAACCATATTCAGAACGGCTGTAGATGTCCTCAAAGCAATCATATTTCTGTTCATTAGGTATATCATCAAATGAGGATATATAGAAGTCTAGAGCAATCCTTTTGTCTATCATGAAAAATAATCTTTCATATTGCTTAGTTTTAACTAGATCGTCTAAATGAGTTTCAACTTTTTCAATTCTACTTTTCATTTGTATTTCTTCGAAGAATTCCATGCTCCAAATTGAGACGTCCATCATTGTATGATTGTTCAGATAAATAAACGGACTAAATGGATTATCAGAAAAGTAGAAATTAATTATTGGTTTATCAAGATATTTTATGCCTTCTTCAATGTGTGCATATGTCGGAATATCATATTTAGTTTCTTTTATGATTTTTTGTCTAAATTTATCATCATGAAAGAGGGATAAGGGGATTAATTTATCTTTGCTGATGTTTTGTTGAGCTAATTTGAAGAGATTGTTCATGTTTTTAGTTTTCATTTGTGATAACCTCTTTTCCTATCCATATAGGTGTTTTCATTTTGCATCTTAAACATGTAAATTCATGAGTATAAATAATCATCATAGATTTTTTATCTTTTGAAGGAATTTCAATTTTATTATTTTGTCCATTTATTGAATTAATTAATGGACTGTCACAGTAAGGACAAGATGTAGGAAGTTTAGGTGTTTCTTCTCCTAAAAACATTTTTATGTTGTTACTGATCAATTCAATTGTGGCAGGTTCAACTTTTTCAAATATATTTAATTTGTTTAATGCTTTAATTTGTTCTCTAGATAGATTTATTTGAGATATTTCTTTTAGGAGGTTTGCATGGAAATTGTTGTTGGTCATTGATGTGCTCCTTTTTGTGTGATTTAGTGCGTTTAAGATTTGCATGTAAAATAAAAGCTTAATTTATTAATAGAGAGTAGTCACAAAAAATTATGTGATTACTCTCTATTTTTACCGTTTTCTTTTAGGACATAACTTTTTCTAACATGATCTTAGTGATATCTGTCTGAACCTTAGAAGAATTTATCAGCTTATTTCCTTCTCTCTGGCAAAATCTGAAAGTTGGATTATCTCTACTCAAGAAATTATCTTGTGCTAACCTCTTTAATCTCTCTTTCCAATCACTTATCCCTTGAATTTCTTTTGCTAAACTAAACAAAGAATTAATAAACATTACCTCGCCAACAAATACTTTTGCCCTCTCTGATTGACGAATTTCAGGAGTAACATTCCCATATATTTTAGGAAAAAGTTCGACAATCTCATTCCAATAAGAACACAAATATTTTCCTGCTTCTTCTACTTGGTTAGGTGTTTCAGGAGACATTATAGAACAACCTTTTGATAGTGTATTAAATGTCATCACGCAATTACTTGTTTTTTTCAAACTATTAGAAATTAATTCAATACGTCCACGAAAAAATGAATTATTCATTACGTTTTTGGCAATAGCGTTATTTAAATTGTACGTATCATGAAAAGCAATCCTTGTCTTTGATACTGGGAGTCCAAGCGAATTTAAAGCAACAAAAACATTTTCTGATTCTTCATGTGTTGCATTAAGAATTGTTACTGAAAAATAATATTCATCAGGATTTTTAACTTCTAACATATCACGTTTGAATAATTTTAGCCACATAACACAGCTTTCGAGTCTATGGGCTCCGTCATTTACATATAATGGAAATTGACCAGATAATGTATTAGTTATTGAATCATAGTGCAATGGTGTTGGATTTTCTTTTGCATAATTTAGATATATTGTTCCTCCGTCAACTTTTGAATCTTCGAGAACAGCTTTTAGAAATTTTTTACTATGACCAATATTTACTAAAGGAATATTACCTTTAGATTTTGTGACTTTTTCGCCTCTTTGTGTACTTTCCTCATAATAGATTTGATTTGTAACGCTATACATTTCAGCTAATTGTAGGGCAGACAAGGATAAATTAAACTTATAAGGAGCACCATCTCTCATAATGACCGATATATTATCAAACGACCATGATTTATCGTTACTTTCTTTCTTTAGATTCAATTGTTTTTCTCTGTCTTTAAATTCCTTCTTCAATTTATTCTGTTCACGTTTAATTTTTAATTCATCTTTCTTCCTTTGTGCTTCACTTTTTTCTTCTTCAGTTTCATCCTCACCACTAAAATCAGTTTCTTCTTTTACCTGTCCACTTAAACTACTCAAACTACCAAAAGGAGGCATCACCTTCTCACTCTCAACTACTCCGTGCTTACTACCCTTATCCCAAATTTCATCGTTTTTCATTTCTCTTTGTACCATATCTTCATCCTCAATAATTTCATCTAGACTTTCAAATCCAGTAGCAGTTTCATTTACCATTCCCATCACCTCTTCCTTTACAGCATTAACAACACCAATATCCATTTGAGCAAATCTATCCTTGTTTTTCTTTGCCATATCAATATCCTCCTTTAAAGTCTCATCAACCAATCTATTCACCATATCAATAATCATAATAATAACCCCTTTTCATCATATTTCATTCTAGCACAATTTTATACAAATAAAAATAGTTTTATACCAAAAACATTAAAATTTATTAAAAATAATCAAAAAAAGAAAAGAGCAAGTCAAAACTCACTCCATGAATTACACTCTATCACAATGCAAATACTAATACTTTTGCAAACAGCATCAAACCACCTAATAATATTGAACCACCAACTATTTGTGTTTTTGCATCATCAGGTATATTATCAGGTTGAACTATAGGTGGAAATACAGGATCTTTTATCTCTTGTGTTTGTCCTGCATCAGTAGTTAAATGAGTTTTTACCTTAGAAATTAATTTTTCTAGATTGTCATTATCCTTGAAATGTTTTCCAATTTCTAATTCAATTTCATCAGTAACACCTTCTGCTGTAACTGTTCTTCTATATTTAAAAATATCTTTATCATACCTTCCATTTTCTGATCTACCTTTAATTTTGTCCTGTACATATTTACCTATTCTATCTAAACCTCCCATACTAGCTAATTGCATATTTGATGGTATTGCAACAATCATTTCTCCTTTGCCTAATATTTTATTCCATTCTTGTAAAGTTCCATATCCTAAACTTGGGTTAGATTCTAACCAAAACATACTATTATTTTGTGGCATCGGATAAAGGTAATATAATTTTGAATATGTTTTAGTCACATAATCTGTTGGAGTTGCTTTCGCTACAAAAGGATTTATCAGTGTGATGCCAATTAATATCATCATTATGGATAATGCTAAATTTCTGCGAATAGATGATTTTTTCAATATAATTAATCTCATATTAATCAATCTCCTTTATTCCCCAATTTTTATCGGAAATGGATAATTCAATATTTAATTGTCTTTTACATTTACTACAAACTACCTCAATACCGAATGACTTACCTATTAACTTGTCTGAATTTCCTGCATAAATTACTTCGTCATTTACAATTTCTGATCCGATTAATACAATACTTTTTCCACACAAACACTCTAAAATTTGATTCAATTTATTCCAACTCCTTTATTTTAAATAACTACTTGGATCAACAGTTTTACCATTAATTCTGATTTCAAAATGTAAATGATTTCCAGTTGAGTTATTTCCGGTCGATCCTATTTCCGCAATCTTTTCACCACCAAAAACCATTTTACCTTCCGTAACAATAACTTTTGAACAATGAGCATAAAGAGTCTCATAGCCATTACCATGATTAATAATAACGTGTAATCCATATGGTCCTTCAGAATTAATAATCTTCTCAACTTTCCCTGTTCTACTAACCTTTATTGTGTCTCCTAAATTTGCTGCAATGTCTAAACCATGATTATGTTCATTATAACCTTGTGTAATTTTACCCTTAATAGGCCAATCAAATTTTGCTCCTAAATATCTCTCCCATATATCTTTATACCTAACATCCATAATTTCATTATTGCTTTCAATTCCTAATGCATTGCTAACTTTATCCTTTCCTCCACTATAAGTCATAGCAATGGAATGAATGTCATCACTAAATTGTTTTAGAGGAGCAAAAGTACATGATATAACCATCAATCCTAAACTCACAACTGCTAACCATTTAATTGCCAATGCCATCTCTCTACCAGACGTATGCCTA
>Ga0209728_1001215_pt1 | contig 16548 bp, 42 predicted proteins | sample RifGroD1_FD_183997 | JGI IMG/M metagenome (GOLD analysis project Ga0209728, IMG submission 183997) | Groundwater microbial communities from Rifle, Colorado, USA - Groundwater D1 (SPAdes) (version 2) | ecosystem: Environmental > Aquatic > Deep subsurface > Groundwater | place: Rifle, Colorado... | reverse complement strand
AATAGAGAATCTTAAAACTCCTTCTACATTACCTCCTGCAGATTTTACATTTTCTTTCATAGAACTGTCTGTCATATTTCCTGAGTAAGCCCATGAAAAATTATTGCTCCATTTGAACATTGTTTTGCTGTCTTTGTTTTCTGGAGCAATCAATGAAACCATATTACTAGAATGTTTGTTTTCTAAAAGTACTTCTAATTCTTTTACCGTTGGTAAAATATTATTGATAAAATTATCAATAGAAACTTCTTCGACTTTAGAGAACTTTTTAGGATTGATTGGAACACTTTTTGCCATTTCATTTAAAATATCTAGTGCTGTATTTCCATTAATTCTTTTTGCTGAATCTTTGTTAGAAAACAATATATTGTTTATAGTTATATGATTTAATGTTGCATATTCTCTGCCTAGTGAATCAGTATATCCGTTTTCTTCAAGAAATTTTGTAGCTTCCTCTGCCATTTTTTTCGTATAAATTGGTTTTGGTCTCTTATAGTTTTCGCCAGCAACAATCTTTTCATATTTCTTAACTGCTAAATCTAAATTTTATTATCTTTAATAACAACCACATTTCCTATGTTTTTAATGAAATGTCTGCAACAACTACAATCATGCTCTCTTCTTTGTCTGTAAATTTCATTTGTTCCGACAGGATAACTATCCAAATAGAGTTCCCACATTTGATCCTTGTCTACATTTACCTCAAATAAGTGAGTAGCGTCTTTTAACATTTCAGAAACGTGTTTTTGTTGCATAACCTTAAATTCTTTAAATTCCATCTTAATCAATCTCCTCTTTAATTTTATTTTATAATTCAATATAGTTAAAAGATAATGTTTTTAGTTATGTATAATCGCCTCTACCCATAACCAGTTTCACATCCTTTCGGTATTTAACTTATGTAATGTTTTTAACTCTTCATGTGTTTAGTATAACATTATTTATTGATTTATGTCAAGCATTATTTTACATATAAATCAACGATACTTCTCCTCAAGCAAATCAAAAACCTGCTTCAAATACTTATATTTATCAACTAATTCCATTCCCTTAATAATTCTCAAATGTTTTTCTCCAAATTTATTTCCTTCAATAGCACAACTGGCTAACGCACTTTCATATTTAGCGACTTGTTGCATAACCCATAGAAAACTTCCTTGTTTTTCTTTGTTCATTATATTTCTCCTCCTAATTATCCAACAACTTTTAACTTCTCTCCCAATAAACTCATAATCTTTTGAGTAAATTCCTTATCATCTTCAAAATCCATACGTTCAGTATCGACAATTAACACTAAATCTTCCTCTAATGCTCCTTCTAGAATGTCTCTACCCTCTCCATCATTTCCACTACGTTTAACAATATCAAGCTGACCAAATCCAATATTTGAACTCCAATAGATTCGCATTCCACCTTTATTTCCAGTATGAGCACTCCAAAAATCAACATTGTCTATTTGCAGATTAATATTATTTACATCAAATTTTCTTGGCATTTATTTCATCTCCTTAATTTATTAATATAATCATATGAGTATTTAAAAGAAATTAATTATAATCAATAGGAGTAATATTTATGGTATCATCCTGTGTACAACAGTACAATTTACCATTATAGATTACTTCATTTCTAAAGAAATAAACAATATCAGACCTATAATATGAATGTGCTTCAGTTATTTCTTTATTAGACTTTACCCAATGATAAATATTCATAATTATCACTCCTAACATTTTTCCTCTTTATAAAATCTACCAACATAATAATATTTGCTTTCATCCTCTACTTCATCTTTAAACCATAAATTTCCTGTAAACTCCTTGACCTGACCACTACATACCCATCCATCTTGTTCCATTTCTTTGATATGGCTTAACCTCTCTTCTGCATTATCATAATGAAATGTTTTTGATTGAGAAGATTTTAATAATTTCATAATAACCTCCTCCTTATTACTTTGTTTTCATAAATTTCTTCTGATTAAAACCCTTATGCCTATATGCAGGATCTATCTTACTATCTTCAATATTATCAATAATCCACTTAATTGCGTCATTCTCCCATTCGAATTTTAAAACATTGCCTTCTTCGTCTTTAAAGAAATATTCTTCTGTATAATCTCCTTCGTCGAAACACTGCATACAAACTACAGTAACATAACCTTCTTTTTCTAGATAATAAACTTTATAATAAACTTCCCTATTTCTCATTTGCTTTTCCATCCTTTCATTTTCTAAACTTTACACTCTATACAAGCAATTGCAGAACAAATAAAAACAACTGCAAAAAATATTCCTACATCAATGCTTCTTGCGACAATAGTATCAAATCCAATATAAGAAATTGATAAAAACATTAACAATATAAGTGGTATGCATATTAGAGCAGAAATAAATCCTTGTATTGCTCCTTTACTCATTGTATCCATTGGTATTTCCTCCTAAGGATGAAGTTTTGTCTATAAAGAATATTGGCACTGACTGCCATCTTCATAATTACAACTCATCACTTGTAAAATAGAATCCCATTTTTGATTTGGACATTTTTCAACACTTTTACAAATAAATAAACTTTTGTTTCTTGGTGATAATTTTTCAATATCTTTTATTAAAGGAATATATTGCTCTTTTACATTTTTAATAAATTGTAGTAATTCCTCAACAGTAGTTTCTTTGCTAATGTATTTAAGAGATAAATTATGATTTATAAACTCTTCAATATTTCTGAGATGCTTTTCTGCATTTTGAATTTGATTATTCATTTATTTCTCTCTCCTTTCTCAATTAAAATCAAAGTTTCGAAGGCTAATCAAAAACTTCTATTTGTACCATGCTTTTATCATATTCTAAAATACATCCCTTAATCTCTTCATTTAAGGGAAACCAATTTTGAGGCATTCTTACCAAATAATAATCTTTAGTTTCACCAATATAAAATCCAAATTGATCATTCTCTTGACATTTAATAATTACCTTTTGTAAATAATTCATTAAAATGTTTCCTCTTTTCTTTAACTACAATAGATTCTTAGATTGATTCTAATATAAAAATTATCCTTTATTTGTTTTATTAACTATGTCATCTAATTGTTTTGTAATTTTATCCATTCTTTTAATGTTGCAATCTACGCACCAATAAGGCGACCATGCTGTGCCAGCAGGGTTATTACAATTAATTTCTATACATTTTCCTCCTATGCGACATTTAGATGAATTTCCTTCACATTTTTTATCGTTATATCCATCTTTAATAATTTCAGACATACCATTTCCTCCTTTAGATTAAAATCCTCGATTTATGGGACACCTAATGACAACAATTAAAATCTTCAACAAAATTTCGATGTTTCACTTCGTCTTCCGTGTAAGTCCTAGAAACATACGTCACCATATCTTCTATCATAGACATTCTACCATTAAGCAAAGTTAATTCAGTTCCATTGGTAGAGCTTTTGAATTTAGTTTCATATTCATCAAACTTCTTGTTTAACCATTTTAAAGTGTTTTCTTTATTAAAAGTTTCCATAATCGTTTCCTCCCTCAAGTTAATCTATTTAATTACTGTTTTAACTACCAACATTACTTTTACCAAAACAACCATCAGTCTTCCAAATAATTGGAGTTGCAGAAAATACTCTCTGAACTGGTGAATCACATGTTGGGCATACCCTTAATACATCATCTGTAATTTTACATTGATGATCGAATTCTCCACATGTTTTGCATAAATATGTTCTTGTCAATTTTTAATTCTTCCTTCCTAAACTACATTGTTTTAAAGTATTTCACCGTAATAAATTTTCTTTTCTTCTCGATCTGTCCAAGTTGTAAAAGGCAAATCAATTCCTTTTTCCTTAAACAATTTGCAAAACTCATAATCACAGCACTCAGGATACAACCTCTTGTCTGGTACAAATCCGTAATTGCTATAAATATCCATTCTCTCAGGTTGTTTCTTGTATTTATAAATCACCGCATTAATTTGATTATCTTTTAGATAAACATGCCACGTATCCCTCTCACAAGTATATCCATATAATAATGTCCTATCTGACTTATCAGATAAATCATTTACCGTAATTATCCTTTTGATTTCGCTTACATCTTTCAAGTCGTGATATTGCTCTGCATTCATAATAAACTACCTCTTTCCTTTTTAATTTTATAACTTAAAACTAGATTTTTAATGGACTAGATTATAGACAGTAGTTTCTTAAATTCCTCTCTTTTAACTCCAACTTCCCTATCTCCAAGCTGAACCCATACATAATCTCTATCTTCGATAATTTCAAAACTTAAAACTAAATTTTCGCAATGCGTATTATCACTATCACTTTGTAATTTTAAATCTATTTTCATTTTCGCTACCTCCTTTAATCTTCCTCTTCAACTTGCCATTCGCTTTTCCAACCCATAATTTCTTTTATCTTTTGAGAATTAGTATTTAAAAACTTTGTGGCAAAATTATCGGCATCTGATTCACTAACCCCTGATTTCTTAACATATTGATAATGATGTCTTAATTCGTGTAATAAAGCATGTAAAGAGTAAAATTGTTTACTATGGTAGTTATAATCTTCATAGTCTTGAGCAAAAACAAAAACACATACAATTTTAAACAAAGGGATATAAATGCCTTCAACTTTGCCCAAGAGAATAGAAAATAATCTTAATGAAAATAGCATTAATGAACAATGAATAAATCCTAATTTAAAAATATCCAGTCTATTATCACAAATAATAATCTGTTTAGGTTTATATTCATTACCTAAAAACTTTAGAATTTTATTAAGTTGTTTGTTGGTAATATACTGTTCATTGTTTTTGATTTTCATTTGTTACTCCCAACAAATTACTTCTTTGTCTGTTTAAAAACTTGAATAACTATATCGTTCGTCTCTTACTAACTCACCATCAATAATTCTAAAAACTGTTGCGTCTAAAGGATGAACGAACAATTGAAGTTCTATAATTTCCCTTGCAGTTAAATATTCATTAGTAATACTATCATACATATCCGAATTATTAATGAAATCTGTTTCATCATTTCTAATGCAATCTTTTTCATATTCTTTTACTTCCATTTCAACTCACAGATCCTTTCTTTTATAATATAAAACCACACCTTTATAGGTTTACTTTTCAAAATAACAATATGGCGCATAACCACCTTGTCCGAAGTATTCTTTATTTAATTCTCGGCAAGTTTTAATTGCATCTTCCTTAGTAAGTTCTGTTTTAATGAACTCCAATTTAGTCTCATCCTTATTATCATCTCTTTTATAAATATAAAACATGAATTAATCCTCCTTTTAACTAAATAATTCTTCTACTTTACAATAATATTTTGCATCCTTATACAATATATCTTCAAATAATCCTAAATAAATTGTATATCCACCACGTAGATTTATACGACACATATTTTCTTCAACATGTTCAGTATTTAAAACAACTGGTCTTATTCCATAGCTAGATATAAATCTTTCAACTATTTTCTCAAAACCAATAATCATAATCTCATCACCCTCCTATAATCCTCAACAAACTTCCCTACAGCCAAATCCTTATCCTTACATTCCAACATTACATCAAATTCTAATCCCTTATACTTCTCAAAAAATTCCCTACAATAATCAAAATTAATCATGTCAGAATGACTTCTGAACTCCTTAACACTCTTAGGTGAACTAACATGTATCTTAGGTATATTGCCAGCCCCACAAGTGGCAAATACAGCTTCTAAATCTAATTCTGTACCATCATTGTTGCAAACATGGTGGTGCAAATCAAGTACAACTCTGACTCCAGTTTCCTTAGATATTTCCATTACATCATTAATATTATAACTCTTATCATCATTCTCTAGCAAGATATGATTTCTTAAATCAACAGGCAAACTATTGAAGACATTACTAAATCTTTGCATCGCTTCCCCTTTATTGCCATAAACTCCACCAACATGAATAATGATGTTAAAGTCATCAAGACCCATAGTTTTAAGAATATCATAATGATACATCAAATCTTTAATAGAATTATTTACAACCTGAATCTCTGCACGAATAATCTCGGCAGGTTCTATTTCAATTAACTCGTCTCTAAGCTCTCATTTACAGGCATAATACTCATCTTAGCCATTGAATTAATTATCCATAGACTTTTACTATCAATATCTCTAATGAGATAATTAACGATAGCATAAGGCTTGATTCTAAACCTTTTTAATTTTAAGTTTATATTCCCATACTACTAATTAACACATTCTCACAATTTTTTAGTCTTTCAATTTCAATATCGTGTAAAAGTTTAAAATTATTAAACCTTTCAATACATTTACTTCTATCAACCTTATCTGCTGAATTATTTACATTCATAATCAAGAAACTAGAATATAAATCTCTCTGAATACTAATCTCTTCTCCATCAATATTAAAAATGTTCCATCGTTCGATCAAATCCTTTTTAACATAAGTATTATTGATATGGTTATACTGACTTGCTTTTACAGTATACGTGTTAACTTTCTTAATCTCAGTATTAAAATATTTTAATTTCCTATTGATAATTTCAATTAGCATAGCAGGTGCTTTATTTGCTAATGATTTACCAAATCGTTTCTTTTTATTGAATTTACCATCTTTATTCTTGGTAGTTTTCTTTGTTCGTTTCTGTAATCCAGAGTAATTCATCTTTTCTACGTAAAATTTATCTCCTAACTTTAATAGATGATTTGCTAATTTATTGTGAGATTGTTTTCTTAAATCAGCTTGTTTTTGCTGTAAACATTTTAGATTAGTTTTAATTTTGATGTAATGGTTACTTTTAATCCATTTATCTCTATTGCCTTTGACTATAGTTCCATTTTGATTGTACTTACTAGGATTAGTCGCACGTTTACTTCTATCGAGTTTGCGTTGCAATATTCTCTTTTGGTCTTCAATATTTTCAACTTCAGGACATAACTCTAATAATTTTACTTCTGTATCAGAGCAATAAGCGACAGTTTGAGTACCTATGTCTATTCCTACATCCCCTTGAGTTAAATATAAATTAATTTCACCCGTATCCTTATTTAACTTTTTAGGAGGGATACCTTCAAGGATTAATTGAACATAATAGTAATCTTCACCTTTTATATTTTTCTTTAATAATCTACAATATTTAACTTTATCTTGAATTGCTTTTTGAGCATAAAGATCATTATTTTCAAATATGATTGGCATTTTTAGTTTGTTATAAATTATATTTCCATTTCTATATCTAATATACTGAAGATTGTTATTACTTTCAATAGAAAACATTTCATCATATTTTACAAAATTAACTCGTCTAGCATTACCAAATCTCATTTTGTTTACTGCATTAAATGCTCTTTTAACTAGTTTACCTTTGATATGACTTCCTAAACTACGATACTCATTAATCATAAGTTTAGTGGCGAATTTACTTATGTCATATTCTTTAAAACCATATTTTATTTCTGCATTCCTAAATAATTCTTGTTTTACTTTTTTATCTGTTTCTTTTCTTGCTTGTTGATACAATTTAGAATCACGCATAAGATTAAATCTTTTTAATGTTTCACTAAGAATAGCATTATATAATCTTCTTGATAATTCAAAGTATTTATCTAAAGCTGATTTATCAGAAGTTGTATATTTCATACGTAATGTTAAAACATAAGATGGAGTTTTAGCTTTTGCCATAATAAATTCGCCTACCTTTCATTATTAATTATACCATGTTCTATGGAACAACAACCCATTTCCGATAATCGCTGACTCTAACAACCCAAATATCAGATTACATAATTTAAACTTCTTATCCGACATCCAACCAATCAGGCCACTCACAATTATTATACTTCAAAATGTCAAACTTTTCACCCTTATAATAATCTCTATATGCCTTCACAACATCATCATTTCTGTATTCTAAGGGCATTGCTTGAGCAAATGGAGTTAATCCCTTATCAATTAAATTTGGAATATTTAAGGCCAATATAACGTCTCCTGACTTATGATCTTTGTTGCTGTATCTCTTCTTATATTCATCATATAGAGATAGTCCTAAATCCCTAAGCCATAGCCAATTAGATAAACTTTCTCTTGCCCATATAGTACAAGGATGATTTTTGTGTGCTAATTTATAAGGGACTTTATGAGATTCATTTGTGTAGTAGAAAGCACTGCATAATATTTGTGATGTCTCAAGTAGCATTTTCACAACATGCTTATCGCAATGATATTCAGCACACTTTTTAATGTCTAAGTCTAAAATGAATATATTCATATGTAGTTACCTCCTATAAAGTGGATATAATTATTGTAACACACTAGAAAGAATCTTACAATAATTATATTTGCATTTATGATGTGATTATTTGAAATTAATATATTGCTAGTAAATTAATTTCTCCTCTATAATCTCTACCAGTAACATCACAAAATTCTTTCCAATCGTTAGGAGTTGTATGAAAAGACAATGCTATTTTCTTTTCAATTTTAATTTCTCCATTATTGTTTACAAATACATCTATTAATTTACATTCTGGTATTATGGTATCTTTTAACCATTGAATAAACTCCTCTTGATCTTTATCAGTAATATTTTCCATTTATGTTCACATTCCTTTCTCAACAATTCCCAGAAATGAATAATTTCCTCGAATCATCTTTCATTAGACTCATGAATTAATTTCTTCATATATTTCTCTAAACTAATTTTAATACTTACAGGAGTTAAATATTTGTCAGACTTAATTTCTTTTTCAAGCCACTTAACACAATCTCTAACTCCTTCGGATTTATAGAATAATTCTCTATTCATTAATCATCCTCCTCAATTGGTTCAATATCTCTACTGGCACACATTGGACAAAAACTTACAGTTCCTCCACTTTTGCTAAAAACTTGAAATTCTCCTCGCAATCAATACATTTGTAAGTATCATCATTAATAAAATCGTTATGAATCAATTTAATTCCTCCTTCAAGTATATAAGTGCCTTAATTTAAGCTAACTTTTTGGCTCTTACTCTATAATGTCCACTTTTTGTTTTCTGATTATTAGCACATTCCTGATTACAAAATACCAATGTTCGAGCATGATACATATCAAACACCCCAAACATCCCTGCTTTATTTGCTATATCGGCAAGTTCAAAAGCAAATTGAATAGGTTGATTAATAACACCTTCAACTTTCTTTCCACAATTGAAGCAAACTAATGTGATACCATAGCCTTGCTCTTCCATCTCTTTATTCATCCTCACTATCTCCCAACATTTTCATTTCTTTCTGTAAACCTTCTAATCCTGCTGACATAAGTTTGTTCATTACAAATCCTTCAACTTCACCTTTTGCTTCCATTACAGTCTTATCCATTTGCTCATTAAAGCTTTGTTGAATGAAAGGGACATTACTTTCAATTTCTTGTCTCAACATTTTAATTCCATTTAATATTGCTTCTTTGTCTGATTTTGTGGGAGGTTTCTTATCAGATAATAATGCTTCAGCTTGTTCAGTTAATACTCTAAGTGATTTTCCGATTTTAAGCATTTCCTTTTCAAATTCTTTCTCAAATTCCTGACGTTTATCAAATTGTGGGCAATCTTCAATCCTTCTACCATCTAATCGTCTAAGCGTAACAGGTACTCCATCACCCACATTCATTGATGTAATTGCTTCTGCAAATTGTGAATACGACATCTCAACTTCAATATAAGGTTTTGTATTAGCGTGAAACCAATCTCTATTTAACATTCTATCAATTTTAGCAGGAGCAATTTTGAGTTTGATTGTGTGACTATGTTGAATAGAACTCCCAAATAGATTCTGACTAAAACTGCATGAACTTCTTGTGATACCTAGCATTGCAAAACTTTCATGTTCTATGGTTGTACGATCATCCATTTATTTAACCTTCTTTCTTAAATACGTTGAAACTTAATTATGCTCGGATAACACTTTTCCGTAACATATTTGTTTTTCAGCAATTTCTTTCCATGAGGAAACAGGTAAACCGATACCACGTTCTTTAAGAAGTTTACAAAATTCAAAATCACTTTTTTCAGGACTCAGAAACATTTCTTTAGGGATGTAATCTTGATTATTGGCTATATTTACAATGTAAAGTTTAGGTTGTTCTTCTCTATCATTGTAATTTATGGCATGAATTTTACCATCTTCTAAATACACATGATATATATTACCATCGAATGTTTTCCCATATAAGAGAGTTCTGTCTGACCTGTCATTTAAATCTTCCACGGACAGAAGAACCTCTGGTATCTTAATGTCGGCAAGGGTAAGAAAATCAATTCTATTCAAACTTAAAACCTCCCATCTAATTCGTCTTTCGAGGGATTATAAATTTTCTTTTACTCTGTCTACTATAGCTTCAATTCTACCTAGCATTTTCATCTGTTCTCCATATGGAATCTGTCTCCAAAGATCAATTAATTCAATTTCTGATTCTACATAATTGATTGATTTAAAATAATTATCATCAATACCAATTAAGTAATCAGATGATACGCCAAAGAATTCTGTTAATTTTATAATGCTTGATATTTTAACGCCTTTGGCATCGTTCTTTAACATAGCATCTAATGTGGTATAAGGAATATTAGTTCCTCTTGAAATGTCTACCATATTTAAGTTTCTTTGCTTCCTTAATGATTGAATTCTTTCTTGTAGTGTCATCTAACAAACATCAACATATTCAAAACATAATCTTAAAACAGCATCGTAACTTTCCTGTTGTACAGCTTTGTCAGAAAACTCAACCGCTTTATCTCTCAGTCCTGCATTCCTTAATGTTTTTGATACAGTGCCAATTATATTGAATACATTTCCATTGATGCCAGTGAGTTGACATTCGGGTTTTACATATTCACTATTTTCACTCATGTTTTATCCCACCTCTCAAATTTCTTCTTACCCTATTCTACCATTTACAAGAATCAAAGTCAACAACTTTAATAAATTTTATTTCTTACTTCATAATTCCATTAGGAACAGTTCGCTTTCCATACCCCTTAACCTCATATCCATTTTCTTCACAATATTCCTCTGCTAATTGATAAGTTTGAAAAGCATCTAACCATTCATCGGTTCTATAAATAATTACCGCCCAGACGTATTCTGATTTTTTAAACTCATTTGTGTGAATTATTTCTACTTCTATCTGCATAAATTCACTCTCCATTCTATTTAATAATTCCTAAAATAATATTTCCAATCACTTCAGTTTTGTTCTCATTGCCTCTAATACAAATATCTAAACATTTTGCAATCTTAATCACTTCTTTGGTTTTTAATGGTTTTAGTATTTGCTTTACTTCATTAGGATTATTTGAAGTCTTAATAGTATTGATAATATCTTGCATGATTTACACCTCTCATGCCTAATTATACATGCAATTGTTTGGTTTTTCTAGTAGTAAATTCCAAATTATCAAACCAAATGGTTGATTTATGGTACATTTTATCTCTAGTCCTTATCCCATTCTTTAATTCCACAAATTAATAATCTTACAAATAGTATAAACGCAATTATCAATCCTATAATTGAACTATATTTCATATGTCATTTTTCCTCCTTTATAATTATCGTTCTATCTTCAAATACAATGCAGAACACTCCTGCGGATTATGATTAATCGCATCTAAATAAAAGCAAACACAATTCATATGAATACACTTTTCATATTTGTCACACGACACACAACATCTTTTCTTTTCATTTTTACCACAATCATTATAACCATTGCCACCACATTTTAACGTGAATTTTGAATAGTCAATATTCATTTAATTCTCCTTCCCAACAAATCTGGATTTGATCGTATAATTATTGAATATATGTATTGACATTTAACTTATCTATATTTCCCTTAAATATAACTATTGCACTTGGAAATGGTGCTGAATTAATCGAATCTCCAAATTTCAATCTTCCTTTGATAAATCTTATCTCAGATGCCTTCATACAATAATCATGCCAGTATCTAGTATCAGTTCTAGATGGTATCAAACAAACTATAGTAACTCCTTTCAAACTCTCCTCATATGCTTTTTTAAGCCAAACACTTATTTCTTTTCCATAGGGAGGATTCATCCAACAAATACCTTTCCATTCTTGTTTAAGTCCATCTATTTCAGGAGTATAGTACTCTTCGCATTTAGCCGTTTCGGGCAATGCACACACATCTAATGTAAAATTAAATTCTTCACTAAGTTTATCATATAATTTTTGTGGAGTCTCCCAAGTCATATCTTTTGACGAAAACATTAAATCATTATTCATTTATTAATTTACCTCTTTCATTTATTATTTATTAATTATGCATAACATTAAATATGGTTTTTACTTCCTTTTCTCACTCAACAAAACTAATTCCCTCTTATCACCTCTACCATGTTTCTTACCAATCATAGACCTAATCACTTTCAACTCAATTCCATAAGAAATAAGAGTCCCAACTTCTTGTTCCATCTTATCAACAACTTTAACATCCTCATCTGATAACCAAGGTCTAATATTTTCACCTTTGGGTAATTTATGTATCATCCTTAATTTAGAAGCATCATGACCGTATATAGTTGAATAAACTAAATTAGTAAATGCTACATAAGGATTTTCTCTTGATCTAGTGCCATCGTAATAATCCTTAATGCAATCAGTCATATAATTTCTAGTTACAATACCTAAATATCTGGCGTTGTACCAATTTAACTCTTTCTCCATTGCATTGAATTTTGCTATGTAAGCTAATTGTATCTCTTGTGCTTTCTCTAATTTCCTAAATGAAAATACGACTAATATTAAAAGATCCTTTGATAATTTATAATATGGTTGTAATTTGTTTTGTGAGTTTTTATAATGATTAACCGCATATGTAAAATCAGTATGTTTATGTATAAGTTCTTGTATTTCTATTGATTCTGATGACAGTCTGTTTAAAGTACCGTCCTCTATTTTATAGTCTGTCAGCACATTTCGTATTCTTTCTAAAATCTTTTTGTGTTCAGCTCCTAAAACTTCAGCTAAATTTAAACTGTCTGTATAAACCCATGAATCTCCTTTTACGATACTTGCTCTATCTTTATCATAAGTTACCACTAGACCATTCTCATCTTTCTTAGCTTTTGCCATTAATGTCTTCCTTCTTCCATATTGTATTTAATTATTTTTATATACCCTTTGAAATTTGTCTTTTAATTATTCTCCATCAATTCAATAATTTCTTCCGCATAACCATCTTTAAAATCTATGAACATATTCATATTCTCCGCTTTCACTAGGCCATCCATCACTTGATTCATATAAAAGACATTCCGTGCAAGTATCATCATATTTTTCACACATATTTTTTCTAAATTTATACCATTCTTTAATAAAGTTTATTTTATCTTGTGTTGTCATTATTTATCTCCTTCTAACAATTCATAAGTATCAATTCCATACTTTTCTTTAATAATAAACCCAAAATAATGACTGTACGCTTCTTCTGTACATATATTAACAAACTCTTCTAATGTATGACCATAATTATGTACTAAACTATCATTCAAACCTAACATCATTTCTAATTCCATTCTTGTGTCTCTATTTAATTTAATCTTATTATAATTTTTTAAATAATACTCTTGTGCAGTATCTCCAAACTTTAAACCCATTGCCTCCCAATCAGCTATCATTTGTTCTAAATATTTCCCATCTATTCTTTGCGGAATGCCCTTCTCATCTAACCAGTAGTCCCAATGATGGGGATTGTTTTTATAATGATGTTCCCATGCTTTATCAAAATCACTTTTACATTCTAAATAATTTCTACTTATACATGACATTTTATATAATGATTGATTATTTAATTGTTCATAAGTAAATTCTTTCTCAAGTTTTACACCATGATATCCATAAAACCATTCCGCATAAGGAATAAATTCTTGAGGACTGAATTTACTTAAATCATGAGTAATAGCATGGAGGTATAATTTTCTTTTCCAACATGTTTTAAAGACATTCTTTTTGTGTTCTAAGATGTATTTAAAATAATCCCAGTATAGTTTAATTTTCATTTCAAACTCTCCTTTAAATCATTAATAAAACTATAATCTGTTTCATTATATATTTCAACGAATTTCCTCGGGAAACTCCTTAATAATGATTTTTCTACTTCTTTCAATCTATTTTTATAGTAATTTGTAAATACAATTTTATCATCATCTTTTTCGTCCCATTTAAACATATGATTATAAATCTCTAAAAGAGCATAAACTGACTTTGCAGTTGCATCAATATAACAATCTACAGGAGTTTTTAAATACTCACTAAATCCTCTAATAAATCCTATAGACACACCTTCTGGGTTCTTTAATAATGCCCATTTTGTTAAATTTTCAATATTTAAGGTGTACATATTATCACCTTTCTTTTATTTTATATCAAATCAAACATACATTTTATTTTGGTTATGGATTATTATTACCAACACTTCATCTTAATTTTACCAAAAGTAATTTTCTCTAAAATCCATGTAGTAAATGAAATCAAAAGTAGGAATGGGAATACCACAAACATTCCCATATAAAATCCTGGACGAATGATAATACCAAACCACTCTGCTCTAAATTGTTTATACCAATGTTTGCTTTTATCAATTACAATAGGATTAAAATACCTATGTCTATCATTTATTTGTGTTAAATATATTAAAAGAACTAAGCCAAAAGGCGATAATAATATTCCTATTAAAGTACAAAATGTTTTTTGTATCCATATAGGAATCATTTCTTCAAGATCCCATCCAAATCCACCAATCATAAAACATACTCTCCTTCTATTTATTTATATATTCCAACTATACTTACCCCATCCAACATCCACTCTTTTCTCTAAACTCCTTAACAGTCCCTAAATTCTCCATTCCTTCTAATGTAATTCTTATAACTAACCAAGAATCATAAAACAAATCAAATGCTTTCTTATCCATCCTCTGTGTCATGGACAAATGACTTTTTACATGACCAATGGAATTCCATGTCTTACCTTTCTTAGATTTATGGATATATCCATTTCTTAGACCAGAACTATAATATTCATCGAATGGACTTTTAATTTTATAAAATTCTAACATTTTTTACTTCTCCTCCTTTGTTATTTCCAAAAATGATACCATTTCTTTTTATTTTTCTTATCATATTCCTCTCTTACTTGTTCTTCCACACTTTTTATCACCTTATCTAAATTATCTTGTAATTTATCCTTAGAACTTTCATTAAGATCAATATTCAATATCTTATCAGTGTAATAAACAATATCATCATCGTCTTTCCCTTCTACTTTTTCAATTATATTACCTTCAAACTCCTCACCAGTATGTAACCTATAAGGAATATCATCTGATTCAAAATAAGTTTCATAAGAAACAAATTCAGGTATACCTTTAATTTTAGTTGATCTATGATTGTTTAATTCTCTATACAAATATTGGATATATTTATTGTCTCCAAATGGATTTAGATAACTAACATAACAATCACTAAAATCATATTGATATTTGTTTATCATGTTTTTACATTTGATGATTGTTTTCATTAATTATTTATCCTCCACTTTCTCATCAACCTCATGACTCAATAACCAAACCAATCTATCAAAATATTCATTATCTAGAATAGTCAATGCATTTTTCAAAGGAACATCAATATCTTCCACTAAACTTTCAATAAATTCTTTACGATTCTGATAACCTTTGGATTGATATATTTTGTTTATGTTTTTCATTATCTAATCTCCTTTATTTAAACTTCTTCAAAATAATCATCATTTAATGAATATGATAAATCTCTACATCCTTGTTTTGCAAACATTAATATTTCATCAAACTTTATAACTTCCCAAATTTGATTAGTGAATTTATTTTTAAACTGTTTACCTATTTTATAATTTTCTGCATACATCATTTTATAATCACATCCTCTATATATTATATTTTTAATAAAATTTAAAAAATTGATCCTGAACAACAAAATATTGTAGCGTAGCGGAAATATTTTTTGGTCAGAGCGTTACTTGCGTCGAGCAAGTGACAAGACCCTGCTTCGGCGTTCTCCTTTACTATTATTATATTTATTATTTATGTATTGTTTTGGGTGTTAAGCTTTATAAGAAGCTAAACACCCAAATAAGTACACATTTATTTTATTTCATAATATTTTCTTCTTGATTTTCTAAACAAATATTATCAATTAATTTATAAATAACCCAGTAAACTTTGCCATGCTGTGGATTTTTTGTACCATTCTCCAATTTTTTAACTCTATCAATATAAGTTTTAATCATATAACTTATATTATCTTCTAAGAAATAAGCATTCAAAGACCCATAACTTTTTAGCAATTTCCCATTCCTTTTTATATCTACTCTCTCAGCTAATTCTTTTTGCTCTTCTTTTAACAGTCTTTTCCCTACAATTTTATCAAGATATTTTTCAAGTATATTTATTTTATAATCTTCTTCTAAAATTCTATATTCCT
>Ga0209728_1001214_pt1 | contig 16578 bp, 36 predicted proteins | sample RifGroD1_FD_183997 | JGI IMG/M metagenome (GOLD analysis project Ga0209728, IMG submission 183997) | Groundwater microbial communities from Rifle, Colorado, USA - Groundwater D1 (SPAdes) (version 2) | ecosystem: Environmental > Aquatic > Deep subsurface > Groundwater | place: Rifle, Colorado... | reverse complement strand
CAATTGTTTGATTATTAGATAATTTATGTGTTTTATAATAACCATAAGAATCATTATCTCTATCAAGTTTAATTAAATTGAATTCTTGAATTATATATCACCTCGTTTCAACACCAAATTTCTCTTTGGTGACAATATTGAGTGCTAGAAAGTCAATAAAATCAAGGGTTTATGAATTGATGGTTTTTGATTTCTTTTAATAATTATTTATTATTTATTAATAACCACAAATATTACAATAACCCTCAACAAATACTTTAAAATTAAAATATAATTCACCTATTGATTCAGCAGAATCTTTTAATTGTGGTCTACGCATAAAAAGACAAGTGTAATAATCTTTTAAATACCCATTATCGTCCATATATTTAGTAAAAGCATTTAATAATTGTCTTAAATATTTACATTCACCTTTTTTTATTTCTTCTTCATTTCCATCAAATATCCAGGCAGTTTCTATTCCTAACTTATACATTTTAGTGTCTCTATCATAGATAATATCAATATCATTCATTGTAAATAGTGAAGCATCTTTGCCAGTTAAATCATCCCATGATGTAATTCCCCAAATAAATTTTAAATTACCATTATTATATTCATTATCAATATAATCTGGATAAAGTCTTTTATATTTTTTAACTTGTAGATAGTTTTGGATATTATATAATTTACAATATATTTCTAATTTTATGTTGTTTATTATTTGTTTTATTTTATTAATCATTTAATTCTCCTTATTTTTATTTATAGTCAATTTAGAAAATAAACAAAATATTCCAATAATAAACATATGTAATGCTATACTTATCTTTCCTGGTTGATAATAATTTAATAAGTATAATATAGTGTAAAGTAAAAATATACTTCCACCTATTTTAAAAAGAATATTCATATATTTCTCAAATTTAATCATGCGAATTCTCCTTATTTTTATTTTCTCTTAATAACATCTTTAACGCTAATTCATTCTCTAATTCATATATCTCATAATCTTCTATATTCATAACTTCTACTTCACCATCTTTTACTTCAAACATTTTACATTCGTAACATTGATGATGCATGTGATCTCCTTCATAAGTACCATTAATATTTCCATATGCACCAAATGGACATCTTAAATCTTTATCTTCGTCTTCATATATGACAATTTTAATCTTATTACAGATATGAAATCTTTCTTTATATGCTTTTCTTTCTTCAGGTGAATAATAACCGTATTCTTTACATTTCTCATGTGAAAGTTTATCTAATGCATAATCAATCCAATCCTGGCCTCTCATAAGATCAGAACGTACACCAGAACCAAATCTAGCATAGAATAATTCTTGACCAGAAAGTGGCATTTGATTGATGAAATCTAATATTTCTTTCTCATATTTATAGTGAAGTTGCATCATATTATATTCTGAATATGTTTTGATGATTTCTAATTTCCACCATTCAGGATTTGTTAGAGATAGGCAATTATCGCATAGATGTAGTTTACTTGAAAAATTTGTGAATTTAGAACTATGATTAAGTGTAGGAATGAGTATTTCATGTATTTGAGGATGTTTTTGTAGACAATTGAAACATGTAGAATCTGGATTTTCTATTGCAATGTGATGAGGATTGATTGAATTATTAGTTTTGATTAATTCTGTTGATTCAAACATATTTTATCTCCTTTCTAAATATATTGTTATTGTATTAACTATTTAACTAATTTTAAATTTCCGAATTCTTTATATTTTTCTTTTTCTAATTCTTCAGATTCTAATTTATTATATTCTTCCTGCAATTCTTTAATTCTATCTCTTATTTTTTGTTTCTTTTCTTCTAATTTAAACTTCTCAACTTCTTCGTTTATATTTTGTTCATTTGATTCAAATTGTTCTTTATACTCCCAATAATCTCTTTCTTGCCCTTCCCATGTACAATAACCTAAATTGATATTTTTTTCTATTCTAAATGCAGGACTATTCCAATCGCACCCATACCCACAACACTTATATTTTTCATTATATCCTTTATCTTCAGAAGTACATTCACAATATCCCCAATGTCTTTCATCTTTAGTAAATTCTATATAATAACAATAATCATAATAAGCATCTACCATATATTCACTTTCTTTTTCACTATTTGGTTTTTCAATTAATATTCTAATCTTGCCGTTTGTATAACCTCCAGAACAATCTTCATCATAGCCGTTAATACAATATGTATGCATAGTAATATCGTCAATAAATTCTTTACAATTTTCAATTTGTTGGTCAACTACTGAAACTATATAAGGGATATCTAAAGGTTTTTTATTGTGATTAATTCTATTTTCGTTTTCACTATTTAATTCATTGATTAGATTTTTAATGAATTGATCTTTAGTGGAAGTAGAAAGTGAGTTATTAATAATATTGGTAATAGTCATGTAGGTATCTCTCCTTTAATATTATATTTATTTTTATATTCTTATTGATTATTTTTAATCAATTCTTCTAATTCATTTAAACATTCTAATTCTTTAACTAAGTCTGTAATTTTACATACAACTTCTTCTTTTTTATTAGGTATTTCTTTAATACCATAGCATTTGTCTATTAGAACATATTTACTGACTAACTGACAAATTTCAAAGTAATCATCACTATTAAAATATAAAAAGCATTTCTCTTTAATACATTTATATTCTTTTATATTATTTTTAGATTCTTTTTCTTCCATTGATTGTTTGTCCCTTTCTATGGTTAATTCTACTATTATTTTTGCATTTCGTCAAGTATTATTTTCATAATTTCTTAATATTTATTTTATTTTTGTTATAATTTTGGTTTATTGTGGTATTAGCAGAGGTTTTTAGTCTCTGCTAATATACTTTATTTTACAATTTACTAATATTATATTGATAACCATCCCGTTCAGAAGTACCTAATTGGCGTTTATAATTTTCAAGATTTTTATTAATATATTGATCAATTATATCTTTAGGATTTAAACCTACTTTAATACTTACACTAATTAAAAAATGCCATAAATCAATTACTTCTTCTTTAACATTATCCCAATCTACATCTTTCTTATTTTTCCAGTGTTTCCAATTAGTGGCATCAGTTAATTCACATGCTTCAGTAATAATACATCTACACATTTGTTGAATCCAATATTCTTTATCAGAATAATCTAATCCTCTTTTTTCTTTTATGTATTCATCAAAAGTATTCTGTAAATCAAATAGTGCTTCAAGTTTATCTACATTTTCATTTTCTTTATAAGATTCTAATTTATTCATAATTTGTTGTTCTTTCATGTTATCAGTTCTCCTTTTATTTTATATTTTTATATATATTGATTTATTGTAGGAATTCTTAGTTCATAAATTCCTAAATTTTTAAGTTTATTAGTTACTGCCAATCTTGATATTTTTAATTCTTTTGATATTTCATTACAACTTAATCTATTTTTAATATATTCATTGTAAAGCCAATTATAATTTTCAAAAGTATTTTTTAAGTTTTGTTCATAATAAATTAAATATTCTTCTGGTGAAATATAATCATTATTTTCAATATACCCATGATATAAAAGATGTATATTATTAGAAGTAAATAAAAATAAATTATTTATATCATTGTTTAGTTTATTAAAATCTATATGGTGAACATATTCATCAGAATCTAATTCTCTGTTTAAATGTTTACTCATAATTATTCTGTGTACATATTCATCACCTAATTTTAAATAACCATTATCTGATATATAATAATCACCATCTATATACGTATTTTTTCTTGTATAATATAATTTATCATTCGCAGATCTTATTTCTATACCTATTTGTTTTAATTTCTTAGACAATATTCCATGAGTTGTATTTTTTATTTTGGCAATTTGTCTTAGAGATAGTTTTTGATTGCAATATAAATCTATTAATTCTTTTTCGTTAAATATTTTAATATTATCTTTATTTCTTATTTGTCTAATATTTAAATTATTTATTTTGATATTATAACCCTTTGCTAATTTAGATATTTGATGTTCTCCTACTTTATATATTTTGGATATTTTCTTATATGTTAAATTTTCCTCCCAAAGGAGGGTATAAAGCATTTCCTTTGGGAGGATTTCTTTTAATTTAACATAAGATGTACGTGTTTTCTTTTCCATTAACAAGCACTCCAACCACAGTTTGTACAGTTTACACATCCACCCTCAGATCTTAATTTTTCTCCACAATCAGGACATTTTCTATAATCTTTATTATCTAAACTTTCATTATTACATTCACTACGACTATTATTTTCATTTTGTTTTAATTCATTTTTTGTTTTGCCTAATTGATAAAGCAATTCTTTTGCAATAATATCAGAACAACTTTTGCCATCACATTTTCCTTCTTTTCTAGCATTCATAGCAACAGGACATTTTACTGATTGCAATTGATCAATTATATAATCAGGATGAACACCTGATCTAAATAATAATGATACTGTTCTAGTCAATGCTTCTGTTAATCCTGTACAACCTCCAGATGTCCCAGGTTGAGAAAATATTTCTGCAAGATTATTGTTTTTATCTTTAAAGGTCATTAACCAAATACTGCCACATCCAGTAGGAAGTTTAACACGTTCTCCTTTTGCTCTTGCCATTGCTTGTTTAGGTATAATATAATTATTCTCTTTAGTTTCATTTCTATTAACGGATAATGTTTGATTTTCTATACATCCATCTCTATATACTGTAATACCTTTGCATCCTAATTCCCAAGCATACATATAAATATTTTTAATATCTTCTACTGTAGCTGATTTAGGTAAATTAACAGTCTTTGAAGTGGATAAATCAACATATTTTTGAATAATACCTACAACTTCCGTATGTTGTGTAGGTGTAATATCGGAAGCAATTACAAATATTTCTTGTATATCTTTTGGAATTTCTTCAATTCCTACACAACTACCCTTATTATTAATAACTTTTTGTAATAATTCTTTAGAGTATAATCCTTTATTTTTTAATTCTTTTTCAAATATTGAATTAGTTATGTAATATAAATCACCTTCATTAGTTCTACGTGAATATGTAAGTGCAAAATTAGGTTCCAAACCTCCGCTAGTATTAGCAATAAAAGAAATACTACCTGTAGGTGCAATTGATAATAAATTACTATTGCGTATTTTAATATTAGATTTTTCCCATATGCTTCCTTTCCATGCAGGATAAACATCTTTTTCTTTTGCTAATTCAATTGACGTATCTATAGCAATATTTTTCATAAATGAAAATAATTCTTTAATAAATTCATACCCATTATATTTATTATAAGGTATTTTTAATATATATAAACAATCTGCTAACCCCATAATACCCAAACCAACACTTCTAGTTGATTTAGTAATTTCTGATATTTTTTCAAAAGGTAATTTATTTACTGTAATCATATTGTCTATAAATCTAATTGAATGTTGAATTAAATTTTTAAATTTATCGTAATTAAATTTACCTTCTTTTATACATTTAGTTAAATTAATACTCCCTAAATTACATGAATTGTAGGGTATGGAACAAAACTCCGCACAAGGATTTGTAGAATTTATACTTCCTAGATGTGGATTAGGATTAAATATATTCATAATATCTCTAAAACTAACTCCTGGATCTCCACTAATCCATGCACTTTCCATAATTTCTGTATATAATTGTCTTGCTTTAAGTTTTTGATATGTTTTTATAGGATAGTCTTTGCTTGTCCATTTTTCTAAATTTCCATCCCATTCTTTATTATAAATATCTTTATTAAAACTATAGTCAGGAAATACTAAATACCAATCATCATCATTTTTAACTGCATTCATAAATTTATTTGATAAAGAAGTAGATAAATTCATATGTGTAAATTTTAATTTATTATCTTTACAATGAATGAATTTTAATATGTCAGGATGCCAATCATTTAAATCAATTTTTATAGCACCTTTTCTAATGTTATTTCTTGTAACTACGTCAGCAGTTAAATTAAATTCTTCCATAAATCCAATAGTTCCACAACTATATCCTTTTGATGTTTCAACTGTTGTACCTTCTGGTCTTAATGCACTAATATTAAAACCTACACCACCATTTTTTTGAAATATTTTTGCACATTCACTTTTTGCTTGGTAAATACTTTCAATATTATCTCTTATATCAATAATAAAACAACTGGATAATTGTCCATTATTATTTTCATCTGCATTAATTAGACAAGGAGTACTAGGGATAAATTCAAAATTAACCATCATATCATAAAATATTTTTTTAAATTTATCCCTATTTTTTATTTCTTCTGCTTTAGAAATTCCTGTACTAACTCTTTCACATAAATCTTCCCAAGTTTTTTCATTTTCCCTGAAGTATCTTTTTTTTAATAAATCTAATGTGTTATCAGTTACCAATATATAATTTCCTCCTATGTATTATTATTTTATTATACTTATAATATTTGAATAAAACCCTCCTTTTAAATTTATTTATTTTATTATTTTATTAAACTATTTAACTAAACAACATTCTTTAATCTCTTAACCTCAATAAAATAATCATATTCATTATTTTCATTACACATTTCTTCAATTCCATATAAATAACTTTGATTTTTATTTGGTTTTGCTAAGAATCTCAAACAATCTTGTGCTTTATCACATTTATCATTACCACACATGTCAATATCAGATATAACAATCACCTCCTTTGTTTAATCTATCATTATTTTAGCATTTTAATGTTAACTTGTCAAGTATTTCTTTTAATATATTTATTTTATTATTACTTCATATATAAATCACACGGATGTACACATATTTCAAATTCTTTACAAAATACACAACAAATATCACCATATTTATTACATCTACCAGGAATATCCATCATGCATTTTCCACCATTAATACACTCAGGACAATTAATTTCTTTTGTTGCTTCATTGCAACTGCAATCAACAATATATTTACCAATTTTCTTATCTCCTTTAATTCCATTGTAATATTCACATGCAGGAATAACTTCACCATCAAAAGCACTTGTATAAATACATGTTGTTTCTTCACGATAATCTTTAGTTTTTCTATCTTTTACTGTACATTTACCTAATTCTCTTTTAATAGGACAATCAGATAATAATACATGTACCTCATATGTACCTGTATTGCTAAAACAACAACATGGTGATTCAATTTTCATATTATATGCTCCTTTTATATATTTATTATATTATTCTATCAATCATCATAATTTGAATAACTATTATGAATTCTAGCACATTTACGACAAATAACTTTATTCCTAGAATAACGGGAAAAATCTTTTTGTGAACAACCAATAATTGTGTGTAATATGTAATATAATAATCTCACTTTAAAAATTATCATCCTTTCTTAATTAAATTATTTGCTCTTATTAATCTCAAAATTTAATAAACTTAATTTTTCTTTAAATTTTTCCCTATTAACTTCTGCATATTCTCCATCATCATAACATTCCCAGTTTAACCAATCATTAAAGTCTCTCTGAATATCATTTACTAATTCTTCTGCTAATTCTTTTATATTTTTCTCGAATGTATATATTTTTGTATTGTCACTGCCAATAATTACATAACTTTCATAATAAGAAGAAACTAAATGAAAATCAAATCCTTCAGCATCGAAAAATATTACAGCAGGATTATTAGTTTGTAAAGCATAAATAAAAGCATCTAAACAATCATTAGGAACATCTGTAAGATAACTTGCTCTTTCTGAAAAGTTTGGAAATATTAAATATGTCCATCCATATTGAGGTTTTGTAAGCATATTTTTAATTTTTCCTTTCTCAAATATTTAATTTATTTCTTAATGCTAACACTACCTCCTGCATCAATATCACCACTAACATTTCCACATTTTATAGATCCACCAGCATCAACATTTCCAATTATATCTTTACAATTTAAAGAACCACCAATATCAACATTTCCTTTAATATTACCATAAATAGTTGCACTACCTTGACAATTTAAACTTGCTAAATCTCCTTCAAATTTAATATCTACTGTACCTTTTAAATCAGTCATTATAAGATTCCCATCTACATAAATTGAATTGCCATTTACAGAAATACTTTTACCACTAGTTTGTATTTTTGTACCATTAATTATAATTGTATTCATATAATTAATTAATCTCCTTTATAATTTATTTTGTTTTAATATTCCTTGCATAATTATTATCTCCTTTTGTAAATTACAATCCCTCAATTACAATTTCATTCTTCTTAAAAATATCGTTAACTGTGTTCCTATATGCAATTCTTTTTAAAGTATTAAAAATATCTACTCTATAAATATCATCTCTTTTGTAAATTTCTTTTCTTCTACTAGAGCATTGTTTAGTTGTTGTGATACCTGTGAATTCAAATTTATTGAATTTATTCTTAATAGAATATTTTTGTATGTCACATTCTATAAGACCAATTTTATCTGGTATTTTATCTACAGGAATAATCCCTATCGGAGCAATCACGTATGTATATTCACATTGAGTACAAAAACCATTTAGAAAATCTGAATATGATGCTTTTGCTTCGATTCCCATAACTTTAAATTTATCTACATTATTTTCTCTAATATTTAGATAACTACCTTTTATACCTATTACATCAATTGTATTTTTAGTTGTTGCTTTAGAATTAAACCATTCATAATTTTTAAGATATTGTGAGTATTTAGAGAATTGTACTTCAGTGGCTATACAGTTATAACCTTTAGAATATAGTATGTATTTTGCTATCTGTTTGAGTTCATAATGTTCTTTTGATTCGTTTTTATTGTAATTTTCATTTGTTAGGATTATATTCACCTTCTTCCTATCTTATGTTGTTATTTAGTTATATACCATATTTGCTACCAGTATCATATCTTTTAATTTCTCTTAAACTTTTCTTTTCTTTATTACATTTATCACAAAACCATTGTCTACTTAATGTAACTAATCCTAATACTCTATTTTCATTCCATTTTGTACTTATTATTGTGCCACCACATTCACATAATTCATCTAAACATTCATAACCATTTTTATAATTTATTTGTATATCAATCACCTCACTTTATATTATTTTTATTTTCATTCCATAATCTTTTTTTATGAATTCTAAGTCTAATTCACATTTTGAACATGTTCTACAATTATTTTCTATATTTTAAATACATTCTTTATAACCATAACCTGTATCTTTAGAATTTTTACAATATATATTTCCATCATATTCTGTTAAAACATATTGTAATATTTTTCTTAATTCATTTTCCATATATTTCACCTCACTTTGTATTCATGTAATTTATTAAAAGTAAAATTACAATCAGGACATCTCCAAATAGTAACGAACCCTTTTTCTGTAACAAATCCATAATTAGTATCGAATGCATTTTCATGTTAACAATCTGCTATAATTGCATCATTTATTTGTTTTTTAATATTTTGTATTTGTTTATTTATTTCTTCTTTCTCTTTATTTAATTCTTTAATTTTTTCTTCACCATGAATTTCTGCACATTTACCACATAATTTTTTTAAGACCAACAAAATATTTTGAATTAGTTGGTGAAAAACATTTAAAACATAATTGTGTAGACATATTATCACCTCAGTTTTATTTATGTTTACGCCAATACATAATCAATATATCCACATTTACATTTAACTTTTCTTTTAGGTGGACTGCTAGTATAAATACAATTGTCTGCGTACATTAATTCATTTTTACATAATGGACATTCGATACCAGTATTTATTAATTTTGTTTGATTGATAATTTTTAATATGTCATTATTATGTTCACTTATTGTTTTCATAATATCTAACCTCACTTTTTATTTTATTTTTATTTCCTATAAATTGTTTTCTATATTGCATACTTTACAAATTAATATCTTCAATTTCTGCTCGTTCTATAAGTGAATTTTTATAAACACTCATATTAATAAGTTGCTCTCTTAAAATTTCTATTGGACATGAAGGAGTAAAATCAAGTGTTTCTGCTTCATATTTTTTAAGCATAATACTTAATCATTCCATTCTAATTTTTAATTGTAAATATTCTGCTTTAAATCTTTCTTTATAATTTACACTATTCATCATTTCTACTGTTTCATTTAATTTCATATTTTTATCCTTCCTATATATTATTTAAAATTATTTAAAATTATTTATTTCTTTTAATATTTTATCACATTCTTCTTTATTAAGTTTTATTTTTAATGATTTAAGAGATAATCCTTTTTCTAATTCATTTTGTAATATTATAATTGCTTTATTAAATCCATCAGTATAACCTTCGTGATAACCTTTTTGATATCCCATTTGCTCACCATAAGCATATTGTTCTATATTTAATGCCTTATCCCAACATTCTTTACATTGTTCTTCATAAAAACCAATATCATTAATCTCACATAATCCAATATAATTAAGACCAAATGAACTAGGGCAACGACTTATTAAATAAATTCTATCATCTTCATTTTTTCTTAATAATTCTTTAATATCTATACATGCTTGAAGATGATCTATATCACCTGTTTGAACATTTTCACAATAATCAAGTATTATCTCTTTTCCAGTTTTCATATTTAATTGCTTTTTATTTTTAATACTCATTTCTTCTAGAATATTATTAATGATATTTTGTTCATATTTATTTTGTTCATGCCAACATTCTATAATTTCATCTTTCATAGATTTATTTAATTTACCCCAAATTAATTTTAAATCATTATTCCAAATATTATTTTTATTTATTATTTGTCCATCTGGTGTGAAACAAGGTACTCCATATTTTGTTAGACAATTTATAAAATCATCATTATACATATTTAATATTCTCCTTTATATGTTCATAGATTTTATTACTTTTACGATTCATCATCACAATCGTAGATAGGATGATACTCAATATTTAAACAATATATACATATGTTACATATATTTTTCTTTTTACAATTAGAACATAAACAATCTTCACATTCAATTGGAATATTTTTTATCATATAATAAATCTCCTTTATAATTTACAAAAACTTAATAATATCTCTTAATGCAAAATTTCTCTCTGCACATTTTTCTATGTCATATGCATGAAGTAAATATTGTTCTTCTTTATGATATTTTGTACTGCCAAACCAAATTTCATAAGGGATAACTATTCTATTACTTATATCGCCTTTGTAATTTTTATATTCAAATTGTAATGTAGGTGCAAATACGGTATCCATCATATTAATAACCTCCTTTCTATTTTTTATTAATTTACTTACTTATTATGTTTCTTAATCAATTCCTTAACTATCAAAATATCATCTGATTTCTCTTTTAATCCATCAATCACATTAATAAACTTATTTAAATCTTTCCACACTTTTAATTCTGTCATTTTCAATTCTTTAAATTCATTCTGAGTTAATAATTCTGAAGGATTATCTGTTTTTGGATGATAATACAAATCACATCCATCAAATTTCCCACCTTCAATATTAATCATAATTTCATCATGATTAATTCCTTGTATTTTTGCTTTTTGAAATGGTTTTGTTTTACCTATTAAAGTATCATCTTCATCAAATAATTCAATTTCATTAGTGATATAGACTATCATAAATTCTCTTGCTTCATTCCAATTTTTCATGTTACATATCTCTCCTTTAAATTAATTTAATCTATTATATTCTCCAATTTTAGAATATATCCTTTTTTTATAACTCTAAATTAATTCTTAAAATAACTTTTTCTTCCCATTCATGTTCACATTCACTACAATAAAAATGAATATTAATTGGAATGTTGATTTCTGGGTAATAAAAATAATTATCCCATTTTCTTTCATGACCACAATTAGGGCATATAATAAACATTTCCAATTCATTTAAGTACAATCTTTTAACTTCTAATATTCCACTTGGTTGATTAATTATTTTTAACATAAATTTACTCCTTTTAATCTATATTAATTTAATTTTCTATGTAGTCTAACTCTAATATATATCCTTTTGATTTTTACTTGTGCAACAATACCTACTAATTTAACATAGTCTCCATTAGGTTTAATTCCATCTCTATTACAATTAGGTGAAGCAAAATAAGATTTATCAATTAATTTTGTACTAGATGCTTTATATAAATAATAACACTTATTTCCATAAATCCATTGTACTATATCTCCTATTTTTAATTCAACATTTGGATATGTATTTTGTTTTACTATTAGCATATATTATTTCCTCTCTTTAATTTTCTTCATCATACTCCCATTTTAATCCTAATTCACATTTATCACAAATTTTCTTGTTAAATTTATGTTTGCAATTGCTACAACTACTACATATATTATTATAATCTTTCATATTGATTCTCTCCTTATTTTATATCTCCCAATTTAACTTCTGTCCACAATTATAACAATACTTCATATCCTTAATAGTTTCACCACATGAAAAACAATATGTAACTAATTTATTAAATTCACCATCTTCATCAATTGGATGTCTTACTTTCATTGGAATTTGTTTTTCTAATGCATCAATTGCCAAATCATATGCTTCTACATATTTATTTATTACTGTTTTCTGTGATTTTTTAAAATATTCTATTGTTTCTTGATATGTTTCTCTATAAAATCTATCTAATAAACATTCTTCATTTCCTCTATCCGTTGTTGTACCAACATATTTACAAAAATAAAAATCTGAAATTTCATCTCCACCATTTAATTCTTTGTATTCGCATTGTTTATCGTAACAATTCATGTTATTACTCCTTATCATTATGTTTAATAATTTTAACTAAAACACCTTTCTCATAAACTTCAATACCATCTTTTGTCCATAAACTAAAATCCATTTCCATAACTTTTATGTATTCTAATTGTCCTTTTTGTAATATTACTTTTCCATATCTATAAGGAGTAAAATATGAAATAATTCTATCTTTTGCATTTATAGTTTTCAAAAATGTTTTCTGCCAAGATTGTAGTTTAACATTATAAAAATCTTCAACAAAAGCAATAGGATTATTTTGATATTTTTCTTTAAAGTTTAGTTTTTCTTGGTCTGTCATATAATACACCTCACTCATGATAAATCAAACTTTTTATATTAACTTTTTACCGCATATTGGACAATAATTTATTTTCATTTGTACCATTTCAGTATTTTCATATAAATAAGGTATTACTGTCATATTGCCATCATCTTCTATATATACTTCACGTAAATTTGAATTATGATTATTACTGTCAAAATACAGTGATTTATTATTTTTGCAATATTCGCATCCATTTTCACGTTTTTGTTTTTCTTTTAATGCTCTTATAGCTACACCATTCATTTTAAACATTTCTAAAGTTTCTTTATCATAATGCTTACTATAACTACAATAAATATTTGCTTCATTATTTTGATTAAGAAGATGATTTATTGCTTTTTCAATTTTATTCATATTTTATTTTCCCTTTCTTTACAAAATGTCGGTTTTGAATTATTTTTTATCAATAAATTGTGATATATTATGATTAGTTATACATAATCCATTATTTTTATTATTTTTTAAATAATTTTTTATATTCTTATTTATTTCTTCTTTATAGGTATTATAATCATAACTTGAAAAACAGCAATATGTTATTATTGCCTTACCACAATCTTCGCAAGATATTTCATATGCTCCTATTTTATATTTATTTAAGTTATGATCTCTCCCACATAAAAAACATTTATTATATCTCATAATATTATTCTCCTTTTTATTGATTATATTCTTTGATAATATATTCTATAACGTCCATAATTGCTTTTCTATAACCGTTAGACCAATCAAAGCAAGATTGATTATAGTGATCAATTTCTATGTTAAACTTATCAAGTAAGAATTCTACAAGGTTATCTGTATTAATCATAGTTATTTTCTCCTTTCTTTTATAATTATCACCCCCTTTCTGTATGTATATTATATTTAGGGTTTTGCTGTTTGTATATTATTTGATTTATTCATTCATATCAATACACTCATTTACAATTTCTCTTATATAATCTTCAATATTGAATTCATCTTCATACCAATAAATCGAAAAACTATATGTACTTAAATTAGTTTTAAATCCTTTTAATTTAAAATATTTATCTAAATTATCTCTTATTTTTTGTATGTCTGTATTTTTATCAAATGGGAAATATACACATCTACTTAAATTATTAATTTTTGCATCAATAACATTTTTAATTTTTCTAATAACTGCTTATTTTCATTCTCGAATTTAACCATAAAATATACTTCATTTTCTTTTATTTTATTTTTTATCTCGTCAATATTAAACATCAATATTAATCTCCTTTATCCTTATTATTTTGTTTTTGCTTCTTCTTAACTTTTTTAATTTCTGTCACTAATTTACTATCTCCTTCATTTATATCATTCTTATCTTTATCTTTTTTATTATTTTTTTCACACCATTTTAATACTCCACAACATCCTACATAACCTTTCACATTTTTATCTTTACATGTACTTCTTGGGAATTCCATATACATGTCATAACCTTCTTTTGCTGTCCAATTCATTTTAACAATTTCAGTGATTAGATTTGAACAATTATTTTGATTAGGTGTGGTTTCTGTTTGATCTATGTTATCATTTATATTGTTATTATTTTCGTTTTCTTCTTCTGTATTATGTATGATTACACCTTCTTTCTTTAAATTTTTTCTGTAATTATATATCCTTTACCTTTGCATTTTCCACATGGATAATATGATATTGAGCATCCACCATAGCCACTACTCTCTGAAATTTCACCAGTACCATAGCATGTTTTACAATTTGAAATTGATATATTTAATGTATCTTCTATATTACTGAGTTTTGTATTTTCTTCTGCCTTTTCTTTTTGTAGTATTACAATTTTTTGTTTTATTAATTTTTTATTGTTTATTATATTATCTATTTGTTTAGTTAGGATGTTATTCAATATTTTTATCTCCTTTCTTTATTATATTTATTATTAAATTTCTCTTAATGGACAATCAGGATGTTTCCAATCTCCATCATGCCATTCTTTTTCATTTACTTTAATATTTTGATGATAAATTGAGATATTACAATTCCATTCTACAAAAGAACAAACCCAATTTGTTTCTCCTCTGAATTTGCATGTTTTACAGTTGGTTGGCAATTCAGTTAGATTGTTTATGTATATCATTTTATTTTAATCTGCTCCTTTTAATTTTATTATTAATCAGCACACCTATCGCATTTACCTGATTCAGTGTAATCAGCAAACAATACTCCGCATACAGGACAATGTTCTAAACATTCATCACAAAATACATCATCATATTGTTCGTATTTATTATGTGGTTTTAAATCTGATAATTTTAAAAGTTTACCACAATCAGCACATGTTTGTATTCATCCATAATCTTATTCTCCTTTTATTTAAATATAAAATAATCTTTAATACCTATCGGTGCATCAATATGATAATATTTTTCATTTCTATTTCTATTTATTAATTCTAATTGTTTTTCAAAATGTTTTATATCTTCTATAACCATATCACTTAAATCAATAAATTTAACAAAATCTTGACCATGACCTTTTCCCTGTCTAACAAAAACACATCAATTTTTATGATATTTAGATATACCTAAATCATATCCAGTTTCACATGTGGCTAAAAATGATTTAATTAATTCTTCATTATGTATTATTATTGAATTTATTTTATTTTGTTTAATTATTAAATCATTTAATTGATTTAATTCATTTTTAAATAACCATATTTTTATTTTTTCTTTTATTTTATTAATTTTAAATATTTTCAATAATTTAACCTCCTTTTATCAATTATTTGGTAAATCATCACCAAATCGAGGTTTGGTTATGAAATTTGGAATTAGAACTCTGTTTTTCTTCTATTTACTCTTGAATGCTTCTATTTATATGTTAAGATAATGTTAAGATTTTAAATTTGGGAAGAGATTATTGTGTTTGGAATTTTAGTATGGATATTTTCTCTTCCCTTGGTTATTATTATAATTGTTTATGGTTTGATTGTCAATATTTATTTTTATAATTTGTTAAAAACTTTTCATTTTAATTTTACTATAATTTTTTAACATATCTTTTAAATGAGTTTGTTTGGTTGAAACACTAGTTTGTTTTATTGCATATCTCAATGCTCTATTTTCAGCACATAATACACAATATTCTTTTGCTCTAGTTAACATTGTATACACCATTTCCTTAGTTAATAATTTATAGTGAGAGTAGTCCAACGCTGCTATTATATATTTTATTCCAGAACCCTGTGCCTTATGACAAGTCATTGCGTAACCAAGAGATATTTTAGGTAAATGACTCTTAGGAATATATATATTACCTTTATTATTAAAGTTTACAATTAATGTATTTCTTATATAATCAATATCAACTACAATTCCTAAATCTCCATTGAATATTGGAATTTCATCTCCATATTCATTTACTGTTTTATAATTATTTTTATTATTTAAGACTTTATCACCTATATAAA
>Ga0209728_1001212_pt1 | contig 16589 bp, 33 predicted proteins | sample RifGroD1_FD_183997 | JGI IMG/M metagenome (GOLD analysis project Ga0209728, IMG submission 183997) | Groundwater microbial communities from Rifle, Colorado, USA - Groundwater D1 (SPAdes) (version 2) | ecosystem: Environmental > Aquatic > Deep subsurface > Groundwater | place: Rifle, Colorado... | reverse complement strand
ATGAGTTACTTGCCAGAGTTGGTGGATATCGGAATCATGTCAACGTGTATACATGGATTATCAGGACTGTGTATTAAGAGTGGAATTGAATGTTATCAAGATGGATTACATATTCAAAAACCAAATATGACACTAGAAGATTTTCAAACTGTTATCAATCAACTCAAAGGTCATTCATTTCAAGTAGCTTTAGGTGGGCGTGGAGATGTCAATAAGCACGAACAATTTGAAGAATTTGTTAAGTATTGCAGAAAAAATAATATTGTTCCAAACTATACAACTTCAGGATTGGGCCTTACAGATGACGAAGTAAGGATTACCAAAGAAAATTGTGGGGCTGTGGCAATCTCAGAATACCGTAGTGAATATACAAGAAGAGCAATTAAAATGTTCGTAGATGTTGATATGAAGGTTAATATTCATTATGTACTAGGAAATAATACAATAGATGAAGCTATTGATAAATTAAAAAATAATAGTTTTGATAAAGGTATTAATGCAGTAATTTTCCTTATGCATAAACCAGTTGGTTTAGGGAGCCAAGAAAATGTATTGAAAGTAGGTGATGAACGTGTAAAAGAATTCTTTAAACTTATTGACGATAATAGTGTAGATTTTAAAATTGGTTTTGATAGTTGTTCTTGTAGTGGAATCATAAATTTTACAGAAAAAATCAATAGAGATAGTATGGACTATTGTGAGGGTGGCAGGCATTCTGCATACATAGATGCACAAATGAATATGATGCCTTGCTCTTTTGGTAATCAAGATAGTAAATGGTTTGTGGATTTAAACAAATTTACAATTAAAGAAGCTTGGAACAGTAATATTTTTGAAGGTTTTAGAAATAGTTTAAAATATTCTTGCAAAAGTTGTAGCGATAGAAGTAGTTGCGGAGGAGGTTGTCCTTTTGTAAATGAGATTACATTATGTGAAAGAATAGAGAGGGAATTTTATATTGGCTAAAATTGAAATCGGAAAAATATATTCTAGTAATAATTATGGTGATTTTAAAGTTAACGATAGAACTGGTGTAGATAAATATCGAGAAATAATCTATGAAATTGAATTCATAAACACCAATTATAAATGTAATAAAACTTCATCGGAAATTAGGAAAGGAATTGTAAAGGATTATTTTTATCCAATAGTATATGGAATAGGGTATTTAGGATGTGAAAGAAATACAGCAGATAGGAAAATATATAAATGTTGGAATAGTATGCTTGAAAGATGTTATAGTCTTAAAAGCCCTGCTTACATAAACTATGGAGAAAAAAATATTGTAGTAGATGAAAGATGGCATAACTTTAATAATTTTCAACAGGATATAAAGGAATTGGAAGGTTGGAATGAGGAATTATTTTACAAAGGCTCTATTGATTTAGATAAAGATATTTTGAGTAAAGGTAAAAAGGAAAAAATATATAGTAAAGATTTTTGCATTTGGGTATCAAGAAAAGAAAACTGCGATGCTAGACAATTTAAAACTCAAAAAGAATTTACTGCGATAAGTCCAACAGGCACAACCAGTACAAACATAAATATTAATGAATTTGCAAAAATTAACAATTTATCTAATTCTGGAATATGCGATTGTCTAAATGGTAAAAGAAGGAAACACAAGGGATGGTTATTTAAATATATAGAAAGTGTGGCAAAATAATATGTGTAAATTTCGTCAAGATTTTATCACAAATTCATCATCTTCAAGCTTTATAGTAGTAGGGAAGAGAATAAAAATAAACGAAATAGATTTATCTAATGGAGAATATTTATTCATGGGAAGACAATTGTGTGACGGTCAAGATGTAGTGAAAATTGATAGTGAAATGTTAAATTATCTTAAATCTCACTTACATAATGATTATGGAGATTTAAGACTAGGAGATTATTATGTATCACTTCTGAAATCATTTATGATGAAGTATGACGAAGATGAAAATTGTTTATTTACTATTGAAGAGTTAAAAGAATATGTTAAAGAAGATGAATTATTTGAAATTATATCTATTGAAAAAGATTATCATGGTTCCCAAGATATTCATGACTTAAGAAATAATTATTGAGAAAGAGGTTGATAATATTGAAAATTAGAGCAGACTTTGTAACTAATTCTTCATCAAGTTCATTTATAGCCGTATTCGCGAAAGTTGCAGACAAAGAAAAAGCACAACCAATCATAGATAAATATGGATATGATACATATACAGGAGGAGAACTTTTGGCAGAAATGAAAAGTAGTAGATGGAGTAAATTATTTGATTGGGATTGGGCAGGAGTGTATCTAACTCCTTCGGAAGATTATGTGCAGAAAAACATTGATTCTGAATTTATTTTCTATAGCGATAGTGAAGATATTGATGAGTCTGATGGTGAACCTAATTATGATGTTGACTATGATGATTTTTCAAGTAGCACAATTGAAGCAATTGATGCTGTAGATGAGAAAAATGGATTTACAGATATTGATTCATCTTATGGTGCAGGGAGGAATGGATAAATGAAAGTTAGAACAGACTTTGTAACGAACAGTTCATCTAGTAGTTTTATACGTATAAAGCTTGGGAGCAGGGAATTAGAACAAAAGGTATTAGCAGAAAATAACATGTCTTACAATACAGTTGAGGAATTGTATGATGAATCATATGTTGAACAAATATCAATCAAAGGTAATTTGACTGTTGTGGTTGGTGAAGGTGGAGAGGTTTACTACATAGGGCAAGATCTAGATGAGAGCGATTTAAGAGATCAGACCCTAACACAGATCAAAAATAATATGGTAGCAGAATTTAATAATACTTATGAATTTAAACTAAATCAAGATGATTTAGAATTTGATTATGGGGAGATTAACAGAGGATGAAAATAAGAAATGATTTCGTAACTAATTCCAGTAGCTCTAGTTTTGTGGTTATAAAAAAGATAGATGATTGTCAGGAATTTAGAAATTTATTGAAAGAAGAACTAGGAAATGTGGGGTTAAGATTAGCAGATTCGTATTTTACAAAGGGAAAAGATTACCATAAATATAGTAATGGAGCAACAGAACTTCATGATTATATCGAAGAAAGTGATTTTGATGAAAATGCTTCATACTTAATGTCTACCCATTATACATATAGCAATGATTCAGATGATTTTAATGGTGATGATGTGTTTTTGTCAGATAAGTTACCAGATTGTGAATTTGTAAAAATAATATATCAAGGAGAAGATGAATAATATGAAATATAGGAAAGATTTCGTAACCAATTCTTCTAGTAGCTCATTTGTTTGTGATGTTTGTGGAGAAACTGCTTCTGGTTGGGATATGGGTTTAAGTGATGCAGGTATGTATTAATGTGAAAATGGTCATACAATTTGTGAGGGTGAAGTTGGGTCTATTAATTGGAAAGAGTTTCTTCAAGAAGTTATAGATCAAGATGAATTCACATCAGACGGAGTAAAATTAATTGACGAACTTGATAGTATGGATGATTCTGAATTAGAAGATTTGGCAATGGATTATGATTTCAGATATGATATGTCACAAAAATATTGTCCTATTTGTAATCTCTCAACTTATATAGATAAAGATATGTTATCTTATCTACTTAAATCTAAAGGATTAACAAGTGAAGAAATTTTAAGCGAAATAAAATTAAATTTTGGAACATACGATTTGCTCAAAGAATATTTAAAGAAATAAACCTTAAATTTAAAATCACAGATTTTGGAAAGTGGCCTCTAGCAAGGGTTCTAGAGGTCGCATAAACCTTTAAAATGAATACTTTATTGGAATAGAAAGAGGGATTAGTTTGAAGGAATTAAATGGTTTTGTTGATGTATTTCATATCTTAGGTAATCTACATGCCACTGAATTTATTGATGAAAATGGTGATATTGGAGTTACTGATCCAACTTTAGCTAAAAGATTTGATTCATATAGAGAAGCATCAGATTATTATCAAGCCAATAAAGATAATTATTATGACAATTTTTATCCTCAAGGAGTTAGAATTACTGTCGAATTGGTTTAAAATCTGACTATTATCGGATTATAAGAAAAGAAAGGAGATAATCACTTGGATTATTACACAGGGATAGGTTCTAGAGAAACACCAATTATAATATTAAAACTATTTACACAAGTAGGAAAATATTTAGCTCAGAAAGATTATATATTGCGTTCAGGTCATGCAGAAGGAGCAGATTCAGCTTTTGAATACGGTTGTACTATGGCTAATGGTCAGAAAGAAATTTATTTACCTTGGAAGGGGTTTGGAGATTCCGATTCAAAATTAATTGTTAAAGATGGTAAAGCATTTGAGATTAGTGAAAAATTCCACCCTTATTGGCATAATTTATCTCAAGGAGCTAGGAAATTACAAGCAAGAAATAGCCATCAGGCTTTAGGCAATGATTTAGAGACACTATCTAAATTTATAATATGTTGGACTAAAAATGGCAAGGGTTCTGGTGGTACGGGGCAAGCCATTAGAATTGCTAAAGCTTATAATATTCCTATTTTTGATGCAGGTTGTTGGAATGATATTGAAGATGTTAGGAAAGAGTTAAAGTTCTTTTTGGGAGAAAATAATGTAGGTTAGGAAGGAGAAAACCAATGATAAGATATGGAACATATTTAATACCAGTCTATATGGACACATACAAACATAAGGGATACGAAAATGAAGGTGAGATAACTGGTGTACACAATGTTAAACCAAATTTTAATTTAGAGTACAAATTGTGTTATGTGATTCAATATCCAGATGGATTTGAAGACTTAGTACCAATTTCAGAAGTTGAGTGTGGTAATTATAAAATAGTGGGAAGAAATGAATTGGCAAGAAAACTACCATTTATCGTAAAATAATAATTTAGAAAGAAGGATAAAAATGAAAATAACTAAGTATAATGGTAAAGGCGCAGTATGGTATAAACATAAAGAATTAGATAAAGAAGGAAAAATGATTTCATTATCTAATACAGGTAGAATCGAACCTGATTATTTTAAAGTAATTAGAAGGGAATTTAGTGATTTAGATCCATACAGAAGTGAACCAGAAGAAGTTGAAGATTTCATTTACTATCTTAATAAAGAAGTAGACTTAGAGGAAACTTCTTATGATTTTGATATGCCTTTACCTGACAGTACAAAAGAATATTTTATAATCTTCAATGATAAGATTTGGCTTTATATAATTATTTCAGATGAATATATGGGAGGTGGAGATTCTTCGACTTATGCACACATTAATAGTATTTTAGTTCCAGAAGATACACCAATTGAAGAAGTCAAAGAAGTTAGAGATTGGTTGGTTAAGGGTGGATTTAAGATGTTGAGGTAATATAGCAGGAAACGAATCTTTCAAGGGGGTAAAGAAAGGAAGAATATTTATGGAAGTTAATGATTTTATAAACAAAATTATTGAAAATCAAAAGAAGAATACTGTTCAGAAACTAGATTTTTGTTGTGGTGTACTGAGTTATGACAATTTAGTAAATGTAATAGAGACAGATAAAATTAAAATTATTTATGTCGATGAAGGGAAATGTGAAATAAAAAGAAAGAAAAATAATAATCCAGTAATATTTAGAGACGAAAATCAGAAAATATACAGACAACATGGAGAATGGATATATTTAAAACATGAAATGCTAAAGTTGGCAGGGATGTATGAAGAGGCAGAAAGTTTATTAAATATCAATCAAGATTTTAATTATGATTAATATCCAAGCAAATTAACCTTTACTTGGATTTGAAAGGAGAAATATATGAAAAAGGAAACATATTATTGCGATATTTGCAATAAGGAAGTAAATAATTCAAATTTAACTAAAAAAACCATTCCAGTAATCAATAAAATATATGCAACTGGTGGAAGAGGTAATATCAAATTAGCATATATGGGCGAGGTATTGGAATTTGAAGAACAAGAATTATGTCCTGAGTGTATTTTAATACATGATCAGATATTTGCAAAAATATCAACTATATTTGCTCAAGAGTGGTTGGTGCAAGTAGACAAAATTAAAAATACAATCAAAAACTGATATGATAGGAAATTGAAAAAGGAGGAATAACCATAGCAAGGAAGAAGGGTTTCAATCAATATAAGGTTGAAGGGGATACTACCATAATATATTTTGAAAACAAGAAAAGAGAAATAATTATGGAGGGATATATAGATACTGAAGATTTACCGAAGTTAATAGAATTAGGTTATCATTGGTGCGCAGCATATGATGATGAAACAGATGGTTATTATGCAAAAGCAAGTGTATATGTTGGAAATGGTAAAAATAATAAAACATATTATTTACATAAAATAATTTTAGGTTTGAGTGGTGGATATAAGATAGTGGGACATCATAAAAGTCATAATACTTTAGATAATAGGAAAGATAATTTAGAAGAAGCAACATATTCTAAAAATTTACAACAAAGAAAAGGTGCAAACAAAAATAATAAAACTACTGGAATAAGAAATGTAACATACATAGAAAAAGAAAATGTTTATTGGGTACAATTTTGTAAAAATTATCAAAGGTATAAGTGGGTATTCCCTATTGATAAATTTGAAGAAGCATGTGAATTTGCTAAACAAAAAAGAATTGAGTTGTTTGGTCAAGCATAAAATAGCATCAAAAAAGAATTTCATTGGGATTAAGAAAGGAAAATTACAAATGTTAGATATGTCAGAAGGAGCTATTGATATAAATTTATCTAATTTACAAATTAAAATTGGAGAATATAGAATGGCTGTAGAAACTTATTATAAAGCTTTTGGATTATATACATTAAAAGATGATGCAGAAATTAATTTGTTAATGGAGATGAATCAGAAAATTATAAATTCAAAAAATAATTTAGTAAAGGCATGTCAACAATTTATTGATGAAGCCTAAAAATGAGATTAGTTTGACATCCCAAAGGAGGTAATAAAATAGAAACACCAATATTTACAAAACGCGAACCAAGACCATATGACTATCAAGAAATGACTTGGAGTAAATTTATTAAACTTAGAGAGTGGGCAAAAGTTGCTTCGCAAGAAATTGGATATCCAATATACTTAGTTGGTTCAACTTTGTATAAAGAAGTGCCAAGGGACTTCGACATAGTAGTGGTAATTCCACAAAAGGAGTTTGAAGAGAGATTTGGTAAATTAACTGAAAATAATTGGAAAGAAGCTCTTGTGAATTCCTTTAATTTTTACGTTGGAGAATATTGGGATTGCAAAGAAACATTGGGAGAATGTGGTCGTGTGCCACTAGATTTTAAAGTTTATCCCGACAATTGGTTTGTAGATGAGGATAGGTTATTACTTGGTGAACCAAAATAAATAAGTAAATAAATGAGGAGTATGATTCGAAATGGTCAACATGACAGGGATATACGTTATCTATCTTGTGCTACCCCTTATTGCTATTTCTGTGTGCATAGTTGCATTTTGGGATATAATTCGTACACCATAGTCTATCAAGAGTAAATAAATCTCATATTTCATAACCATATAATAAAATAATTAGGAGGAATGTAAAAATGACAGATGAACAATTAAAAAGAGGTCAAGAATTAAAGCAACTTATTAAAACTACTGAGGAAGGATTAAATAATATTAAAGAAATTAAACCTAAAAGATCTAGTAGTAGTTTTTATACAGATAATGTTTACAATTTAACTGTTTGTGAACACAGAGATGGTTCAGGCAAGAAAGGTGATTTAAGTCATATCGTGGAAATGAAAGATTGTTGAAGGTAATTATAGATGAATTAGAAGCTCAATTATTAGAGTTTAAGGAATTGTATGCAAAACTATAAAATATTATTTGAAAAGAGGAACAGCAATGTCCGATGAAAATTCATTGTCAAAAGTCATCAATGATCATTTAGATTACATTTGGGATGACGAAGATACAGAGGATGATTATGGAGTATGCGAAATAAAAGAAATTGCAGAAATAGTACAACATCATATTGATAGCAAACTATTTACCAAAGAAGAAATCTCTGTTCTTTTACGGGCAGAATTTATATCTGCTTTTGGTGGAGAATGCATTGACCACAATCGCTTAATTTTTGAGAGAATTATGGATCAATACTATGATGGGATTAGGACATAAATCACAATTCTGAAAGGAGATTTAAATATGTCACAAGGAAATCAATTAGGTTTTAAATCCATAAACGAAAGCGTAGAGAAATATGCGGTGGTTGGAGAAGACTGGCGATGGGACTTAGATAATGAGAATGCAGACGTAAAAATATCAGATGGAGAAATAATTTTGGGATTATATAACGATATGAAATCATTAAAAAGTTCTTTAAAGTGGCATCATCTAGATCGTTATTTAAGTAATAAAATTAAAAAAGTAAAGATCACTATCGAAGAATTGGAAGAAATTATTCTATAAATCATAAATTGATAATTTTAAAAACCTTATTACAATAGGGTTTCAAGGTTTCACATTTCCATTAAAATCCAAATTTCGAAGGATAGAAAGGAATAATTATTATGCTTAGTAAAATTAAACTACATCCACTACAAGAAGAACGTCTAAATGTAGAAGAGTGGTACAGAAAAGAACGAGATAAATTAGATCAACTTCGTAGACAAAAACTCGATGATATTAAAAATAGATGTACTCATAAATGGGGAGAGGATTTAGACGCTTGGGATTATACGTCACAACCATTTAGCGAAACTTTTTGTGCGATATGCCATAAGTTTAGATAAAATAAGTCAAAAGCATATATGCCTAATAAACACAAAATAATTAATTGACAATATGGAATAAACGAGATATAATAAAGGAGAAGAAAAGTATTGGCTGGGATTAAAAATGCTATAATAAGGACATATGAAGAATGTCATAGGGTAGGTGAGCATGGTAAATTACAAAAGAAATGTAGTATACACGAAATATATTTCCCTAATGAAGATCCTTGGTTGCTATGTACAGATGAATATTTTTATAAAATCAAAAATAAGACAGATGGATTAGGTTCGTGGTGTAAGAAATGCAGTATTAAAAAATCTCAATCTAATTATGTAAAAGACGAAGAAACGATTGCATATAAACACGACCATTATTTAAACAATATCGAGAAATATTATAATAATAGAAACGCTTCTAACTTAAGAAATCCTGAACAAAAAAGAAAAAGAGAAAAAGATTGGAGACAAAAGAATTCAACCACTGTTTCACAATATAATAAAGAAAGAGAGTTACATAAAAAACATAAAATATCTAAAAAACAGTGGATTGCCTGTAAAGATTACTTTAAAAATGAAAAAGGGGAATGGTGCTGTGCATATTGTGGATTACCTATAAGTCAACATTTTAGGTTGTACAATGGAGTTTTAAAATTACAAGATTTACATAAAGAACATTTTGATCACGAAGGAAGTAATGAAATAGATAACTGTATCCCAAGTTGTCAGAGCTGTAATAGTAGCGAAAGAAAATTTAGTTTCGATAAGTGGTATATTCCTGACAATAAAAGATTAAAAGTAGGAGTATATAATGAAGAACGTAAAAATAAAATATTAAAGTGGATTAACGAAGATCATAAAGAATATATAACCCAATAATAAGTCGAATTCATTGGAAGGGGAGGAAAGGAAATATTGACATATAAAACATTTCCCAAAAGAGAATTAATCAGTGATTGGTCTAAACTATTAAAATTAAGTAGAGAAGAAGTATCTGCCCTATACGAAGAATGGAAAGTAATTGATCAAGAAAATAAAGAAGCTTCTAAAAAGTTATATGAAGAAAAGAGCAATAAGTTAGAAGAAATATCTAAGTTCTTAATTTCTAATGGGGTTGATCCTTTTAAATACAAAGGAATACTTTCTAGAAGAAATGGTTATCAAGCATGGTATCAAAAGAATGTAGTAGAGAAAATTTCTAATAGATATCCATATTATAGTTCAGGAATGCCAGTGGCACATTCAGGGACAAAAGAGGTTAATGGAGTTGAATTATATTGTAACCAATCTCCTACAACTATTGTCGAATTATACGACAAGATTATAGGGCAATATAATTCAAAGATTAGAGAGAAAAATAAAAATAATAAGTTATTAATCAAGTCAATTGAATATGCTTCATTACATAATATTAATATCGAAGATTTAAATACTGATCAAATAATTTATACTGTGAGTGAATATGCAAAAGAAAAATATCTCGAAGAAAATCTCCCAGAAGGAACGGAAGTATATCTAAAACATGCTTGCTATGAATGTAGTATATATATTATGGGAGAGCGTAGGTGCTCTTGTGGTAATAGAAGAATTAGTATTGTAGTTGAAGGAGATATTATTGAAGGATTCGATTATTATCCAGAACCATATTAAAGAGTAATCAAATAAAAAATTAGTTTTATTTGCCGAAATAGAAAGGAGATATAATAATATGGGAACAGAATATGGAATTGGTAATGCTTATTTTACCCTAAGTGACGGAAATGTGGTTATGGAAGGTGGTATGGATGATTTTAAAACTAAAAAGATTGAATTGGAGGAAAATGCAAATAATATGGAAAAATTTAATTTAGAAAAACACTGGGATGATTTTCAAAACAGCAGGTTAATTGTTAACTGTAAAACAGAAGATTTGGCAAAAGAATTTTTAAATTATTGCCAGAGTAAAGATTTTAATTGGGCTTTCAACAGACCAACAGAAATTAATTATTGGGATAAATATAAAGAAAACACATTTTATGGAGGAAGTGATAACCACCTATGGTACAATGATATATCTGATTACGATCATTATTTCTCTGAAAGATATACGCTTGTAGAATTTAAAGGTTTTGTGCAAAATGATTTAAAAATCAAAACAGAATCAAATGTTCCAAAAGAGACAACTAAAGAAATAATTGAAGTAATTTATCATCGTAAAGAAACAATCGTTTTAATCAAAACAAATGGTAAATATTATAAAGGTTTATCCAGATGCCATAATGAAGATACATATGATAAGGAACAAGGATTTATGATTGCTTATCAAAGAGCAAAAGAAAACCAACAAAAATCAAATAAGTCTTTTGCAAAGCAAGAAAATTTACAAGAAAACAGCAATAATATCAGTTATGAAACTTGCAGACACAATAATTTTAATTCAGGCAAACCATGTTATGATCGTTGGTTGAAAATGAAAGATGTATTAAATCGATATAATTGTTATGAAAAATAAGTAAATAAAAGTTTCACTTTATCTGAGTTATAGAAAGGATTGATTAAATAATGAAAATCAAGATTATTAGAAATAAACCTCCTATTAATGGAGCAAGTGATATTAGTAAATATGTTGGTCAAATTTTTAATACACAAAATGAGGGAGATGGAAATGTTTCAATAGTCGAAGGGTTATTATATGCAATGACAATATTCAAAGGCGAATATGAGATTGTAGAGGAGAAAAATAATTAATGAAAAGCATTTTTAAAGGCAAGAACATTCAAAAGGTATATAAATTTGAAAGTTATTCAAGTTATCGAAATAATAAAATTCCTTACATTATAATAGTTGATGACATCGAAAGTTATGAAACTATTTTAGAGACAGAATTAGACAAGCCACCTCTTGATGAGGGAGATCAATTTTACTTAGTAAAGGAAGATAAGATTGTAAATATTGAAAAGGCGTTGCGTGGAACAGATAATGTAATGGTTTATTTGACAGATGTTGTTTTAAGTACAAAAGAAGAGACAGATGAATCACTCAAAGAAGCAATCAGCAAAAGAGATAAGTATTTATTTGATACGGAAAGATATCACAAAGAATCTGTTCAAAGAGAAAAGATTGAAGATTACAAAAGAAAATATAGAAATGCTTTCTTTTTTGTAAGATGGTTTATGGAAAAACCAGAATAATTTTTTAATGTATAAATTATTTTATTAAATAATTAGAAAGGAAGTGAAAATAATTAATTTAGCAGAAACGATTATTGCATACATAAAGCAGGAAGTAGATAGGGAAGTTGTAAGAAGAAAAGAAAGAGAATATCATCATTATTGCATAGTTAGAAAAACTAGAAAATATAAATATAAGCATATGTTAAACTTATGTGGTTGAAAGATTAAGAATTCAAGGAGGAAAGTACATGTCAATAACCATAGGTGTAATTTCAGGTGTGGTAGCAATAGGAACATTAGGTATAGGATATTACCTATATAATTCCAAATATAATTCCAAATCAGAAACCAAAGTAAAGGAAATCAAACAAGAACCAGAAGTTAAATTGTTACAGAAAACATATACACCATTGAATTATGTTCCTAGAAATACCAAACCCACTTCTAAAACAACTTATAGTTCTAGTTCTAATAAAAGTTGTAAAAGTAATAATTATGTTGAAGATGATGATTTATTAAGTTCTTCAATAGGAATTGGAATTTATTAGTTCTGCATCAGATTCAGATGATTGTAGTCATAAACATTCATATCATAGTTCACATAGTTATCATGACTCACATCATAGTGATAGTAGTTCATATAGTTCATATGATTCTAGTGGAAGTTGTGATTCAGGGAGTTGCGACTGTGGAGGATTCGATTAATTACATTCAGTTGTAATATTTAAGGAATTAGAAAGGAGGTGAAAATTTTGCGTATATTACAAATATTTTTACGAAGTGGTCATACAATTGATGTCCAATGTAAAGAATGGTCTTTCGAAACAGATGATATTACAGGAGAATTTACTGAATATAATTTTGTAGAATTAGATTATCCATCAAGTTTAGAAATTGTACCTTCACAAATTGTTGGATATATTCAAAAATAAATTAAGAGAGGGAAATAAAATGAAAAAACAATTTAAAGTATTATGGACAGTTTTAATAATATGTATGTTGGCACTTCAACCTACGATTACATCGGCAAAGAGTTCATCTTCTAGTAGTTCATCTTCTAGTAGTTCTAAAAGCTCCTCAAGTAGTAGTAAACCATCTAGTAATACTTCTAGTACACCTAAAAGTTCAATTAACCTAAATAAGAGTTCAACCACAACTACTACAACCAAACCTTCTACATCTGTTTCTACTCCTTCTACATCAACACAGAAGAATAGTGTAAGTAAAAGCGTTCCTTCTACAAGTGGATTGACTAGTACAACATCTTCAAAATATATTCCTCCAAGTAATACAACTGTAACAAAGAAAACATTTTTAGGATCTACATATAGCAATGGTTCAAGTTCTTCATTCCATTTTGGAGGAACACCTTATTCTTATGGTTATCATCCTAGATATACTCCTGGTTGGTATAGTCCTTATTGGTATAACCCTTACTACTATATGCATCCTGCTCCAGTGGTCGTAACGAGTGGTGACTTTGGATTCAGTTTCTTGATTATGTTAATTATTATGGGATTAATTGGATATGGAATTTGGAGATATATTAAGAAAAAGAAGACTCTTAATACCACTAAATAAATAAAATATAAGGGGAGATTAAAATTGATTAATTTAGTTAAAGGTCAAAAAATTGACCTAACAAAAGATAATCCAAATTTACAACAAGTTAATATGTGTTTGGGTTGGGACTCAATTAAAGAAGGTAAAAAGAAAACAACAATTAAGAAAAAGGGATTCTTTAATACTTTAGGTGAAGCATTTCAAGGAAAAGCATCGTTAGGACAGGTTGTAGATAGTATAACTTCGTCTGCATCTAATGCAGTAGATGATATTATTGATTCACAATATCAATCTAATATTGATATTGATGCTTCAGCAATACTTTTACATAATGATAGATATATTGATAGTTCGCATGACTTAGTTTACTATGGCAATACACGCCATCATAGTGGATCAATAAATCATTCAGGAGACAATCTAACTGGAGAGGGCGATGGAGACGATGAAGTAATTAATGTCAACTTAGCTAAAATACCTTCAAATGTAAACAAAGTAGTATTTGTAGTAAATATTTATAGTTGTCAAAGTAGGAAACAGCATTTTGGTATGATTTCAAATGCTTATATTAGAGTAGTTAATCCGCTAACAAATCAAGAACTTTGTAAATTTGATTTAACTGACGATTATTCAAAACATACAGCTATCTATGTAGCTGAACTTTATCGACATAACTGTGAGTGGAAATTTACAGCTATTGGTGTTGGTTCAAAAGATACATCAGTAAAGGATATGGCACGTAAATATAGATAAGTAATATATAAATTTAATAATTAAAGGAGAGATATTTAATATGATTAATTTACAAAAAGGGCAAAAGATTGATTTGACAAAGGGACATCCAAGTTTAAAAAGGGTTATTGTAGCTTTAGGTTGGAGTCCTCAAACAAAAGTTGGAGAACAATTTGATTTAGATGCTTCAGTATTTATGGCGAATTCCAATGGCAAATGTATGAAAGACGAAGACTTTATTTTCTACAATAATCTTAAACATTCTTCTGAAGCAGTTATTCATTCTGGAGATGACCGCACAGGAGATAGTGAAGGTGATGATGAAATCATTACTGTTGACTTCTCTAAAATGCCAAACAATATTGAAGAGTTAGATTTCATTGTAACAATCCATGATGCTCATAGTCGAAGTCAAAACTTTGGTCAAGTAAACGATGCTTATGTTAGGGTTTTAGATCCTGAACAAAATAATATTCAATTATTAAAATTTGATTTAGGTGAAGATTTTTCTGTTGAAACAGCAGTATCAGTTTGTAAAATTTATCGTAAAGATGGAGAATGGAAGTTCTCTGCTGAAGGTGTTGGATATGCTCATGGGTTAGATGGATTTGTTAGAGATCATGGATTAATGGCATAGAGAAAGGAAGTAATAAATAATAATGAATGAATTTATAAACAATATTCTTATCAATCTAAATCATTTCAATCTTGCGGAACTAAAGATGGTATTTCAAAGTCCTCAAGATATTCTCTTAATTCTTTCTCTTGTTTTAATGGAGGTTATTCTATCTGTCGATAATGCTTTAGTATTAGCTATTATGGTAAAAAATCTTCCAAAGAAACAACAAAAATTAGCATTGACACTAGGTATTGTTGGTGCATATACGTTTAGATTAATAGCAATTGTCCTTGGTGTTTATCTTGTAAAAATTGCTTGGATTAAATTAGTTGCATCACTATATCTTGCTTACATAGTATTTAATTTCTTTAAAAACAAAGATGAAAATCACGATGAAGTAAATGATGCTTTACAAAAGGGATTACTTGCAACAATTGTATCAGTAGAATTAGCAGATATTGCTTTTAGTATCGATTCAGTAGTGGCAGCATTCGGAGTGTCAGAAATACCTTGGGTTATATTAATAGGTGGTATGGTTGGAATATTATGCATGAGGGAAGTCGCTCAAGTATTTGTTAAATTAATTGAGAAAGTTCCAGAATTAAATTATACTGCTCATATTTTAATTGGTATTGTTTCTCTTAAAATGTTTGCTGGAGTATTTGGTATAGAGGCTCCTGATTGGTTATTTCTAAGTACGCTATTTACTACTTTTATTGGTACATTCGTGGTTCATAAATTTAGAAAATCTTCTATAGGAGTGGCATAAATGATACACAAATTTAAAACAATCTTCTTAATTATGTTAGGTGTAATATTGACATTCTTAGCAATCAAATTGGCATTCTTTTTAGTACCCATATTTATTAAAGCAACAATTACGTTGGTTATTATCCTTTGTATAGGTGGAGTGATTGGAGTAGGGTATTTTATAAATAGATTAAGAAAAGTTATGTTTAGGCGTGAGAGGGATTAATGAAATGGATATAAAGGATGTGATGCTATATATGATTGTAATTTAACATACATACAAAATATTCATCAGTAGATTTAAGAATAAAAATATAGAAAAAGAAATAGGTAATAAATAATGTTTAATAAATTAATCGAAATGGTAATGTCAAATCCTAAATTAGCAAAACCAATGGTAAGTGAATTGGTAGATCAATATAAACCTTTATTGTATGGAATTGCTGAAGAATTATTTAATATCTATAAAGATTATGCGAATAATACTGAATATTTTAGCACTACTGCAATTGCCAAAAAGAATCAATATGATGCTTATGTTAATGTAGGATTTTCAGATGAGCAATCTATGAGTTTAGTGTTGAATGATGCTAAGAAATTAGAAGAGAAATTGAATAAATTGTCTTCTGGTGTTAAATCGAAAAAGTAATGTGAGAGAACGGGGGAGTTAATTCTCCCCTTTCTAAAAATATTACTTTTTTTGGAGTTGATATTTAATTAAAATTGAATTTAAAAATGGAAGCACAATAGAATGTTTTGAATCGACTGCTAACATCAGAGGTCACAGAAGTACATTGGTAAGTTTTTATTGTTTACAATGCCAAATTATTCATGAAGATTATCCAATATCTGATATTATGTTTATCAGTGAATCATTTGAAATGTGCAAAGAAAGTTATGAAAATATACTTAAAATATATTTAAAAGGAGAATGATAATATGTACGGAATTAACAAAATTAACACAGAAGATATGCAAATTGGAAACTATGCTTATAGTGATTATACAGGTCAGTGGTATATAGTTTCTGCATTACCTAATTTTATTAATGTAGGTCATCATATTT
>Ga0209728_1001211_pt1 | contig 16605 bp, 16 predicted proteins | sample RifGroD1_FD_183997 | JGI IMG/M metagenome (GOLD analysis project Ga0209728, IMG submission 183997) | Groundwater microbial communities from Rifle, Colorado, USA - Groundwater D1 (SPAdes) (version 2) | ecosystem: Environmental > Aquatic > Deep subsurface > Groundwater | place: Rifle, Colorado... | reverse complement strand
CACTCGCGTCTCCTTTCGCGGTGTTTATCACTATGTAATCGTTCCAGAGTTGGGAACGTGGATTGAAACATCACTGTATAGCCGACGAAAGGAGACGCGAGTGCCGCAGACCGCAGCTGAGATATTCCTGAGCAAGCACAAGCCCTACTGCAAGTCCGCCTTCCTCGCGCTCGAAGGTGGTGAGGATTTCGTCAACAACACTCTCGTCCAGCACGCCCGGGAGTCTGACGCTCACTACCAGAAGCGGCGGAAGTTCTCCTTCTACCTGAACTACGTCGAGAAAATCACCAACGTCCTTTGCGGCTTTATCCTGAAAGGGATCAGCCGCACTTTCGGAACCATCCCGGAAGATGTCTACAGCAAGTACACCGGAGCCCTGGACTACTACCGATCCATCAACGAAGTGATGGCCGAAAAGATGGCGGATTTTCTTCTGACTGGGAACGCCTTTCTGCTTTGCGATGCGAAGCCGGAAAAAGGGCGTGCGTTCGTTCACTCCTTCGACTATCGGCATATCATCGACTTCGGTCTGAATGACGGTGAAATAGAAAGCATCACTCTCGAACTGGATAAGGACAGCTTCCTCCGGGTTACTGCCACGAAGTTCGAAAAGTGGAAGGCCGAGAGCGCCAACAAGGAAGAAACCGCCAACTCGGTCGGTACGGTTGCCGTTGTCGCGCTTTCAAAAAAGCTGGACCTCGTCCGCCCCTATTTCCGCGACGCCATCCAGACCAACAAGGCCCTCTACAATCACTTCAACAACATCAACCAGATGCTCTACGACGCGGGTTTCTCCATCCTCGCGATACCTTCCGGCCAAAAAGGCGATATCGACCCGGACACGCTGCGGTTCGTGGAATTCAATCCAGCATATCCCGAAATGCTGCCGCGATACATCACCCCGCCGACGGACCACCTCGCTTTCTATGTCGTCTACATCGACGGAATCATCGACCGGATGCTCGGCACCCTGAACATCTACCGCTCGGAGGAAAAGAACACCTCCGGCCTTTCCAAAAGCTACGACTATTCGATGATGACGGCGGTGCTTTCCTCGCTGTCCACCAAGTTCCAGGCTTTCGAAACCCAGATGTGGAAGGAACTCGCCCGCTTCGACCCGGATCTGAAACCCGAAGAAATCAAGACCCAGTACCCCAAAGAATTCGATCTTACCACCCTGAAGGAAGAGCTGGATAATGTCCTGACCCTGTTGTCGGTTCAGATTTCCTCGACCTTCGACCGGGCGATCAAGAAGCGGATCGTTTCCAAGCAGATCGACGACGAGAAACTCAGAACGGCGATCGAGAAGGAAATCGACGCGGAGTCCGACCGGCCGCCGGTTGATTTCGTCAACGATAAAGACCAGAAAGAGCAGACAGTTGAATAGGAGGTTACCCGTATGAGGAAGTTCGGTGTGTTCGGCATCCTTTTCGCGATGCTGAACGCGTTCACGTTTTACGTCGACGGCGACGGTTCCGGGGGAGGCGGCGCCGGAGATAAGGGCGGCGGAAAAGACGGCGATGGAAAATTATTCCCCGATGGCGCCGGAAAAGGCACCAACCCCACACTTGACCTGTCGGGGTTCGCCGCCAAGGAGCGCTCGGAAGCGCAACTCAACCTCGCCAAAGAACTCGGCTACGAGTCCGTCGAGGCGATGAAAGCCGACAGGGCCGGCAAAAAGCCCGCGAAACAGAAGGACCAACCCGAAGATGACGCCGAAGCGGCACGCCGCCGGATCGCCCAGCTCGAAGGAGAAATCACTCAGGGCAAGGTGAACGATGCCGTGATGCAGGCGCTTTACGGGCACGAGGTCGTCGATATGGAGGTGGCGAAGGGACTTCTCAAGAACCGCCTCGACATCAAGGACGGCATCGTGATCGTCCTGGATGAACATGGGCACCCGCGCTACAACACCAAGGGCGAGAAGATGACGCCCAAAGAGTACGTCGAAATCCTCAAAGCGGAGAAGGCGTACCTGTTCAAACCGGCGGTGAAAGCCGGGCCGGGAATTACGCCCGGCGGGCGTTACCAGCCCGGCGACGAAGGCGCGGCGGCAAGGGAAGTCCTCAAGGGGAAAGTCCTCACCCTGGACCAGATCAATGACGTGTTTCCCGGCAAGAAAAAGTAAAGACCAAAACTGAAAGGAGGGCAACATGCCTGATATTATCCTCGGCGATGATGTAAAAGACATCTATGTCGCCAAACTGGCCCAGGGAATCCTCCTGGGTCTGCGTTCGAGACTGCTTTTCCCGAAGATCGGCTTCGCGGATTACAGCGACGAAGTCAAGGAACAGGGCGAATCCGTTCTCGTCGGTGTCGCCGGCAAGTTCACCGGCGTCCACCAGAGCCCCGACGTGGAAGTTCCGCTTCAGAAATCCGGGATCAGCAAGCGGTCCATCGTCCTGAACAAGTACCTTCCGTGCGACTTCCTTGTCAAGGACGTCGCCCAGGCGATTTCGGGTACCAACCTGGTGCAGACATTCTCCCAGTCCGCGGTCGATGCGATCGCGACTTCGGTGGATGGTACCTTCGCCGACCTGTTCGACTCCACCTACTACGCCGGAGCCGGCACGATCACCGCGACCGCCACGAGCGCCGCTATCGTCGGTGTCGGGACCGACTTCACCCGCATCGGCGCGGGCTGTCTCCTCAAGACCGCCGGCGGCCAGATCCGCACCGTCCTGTCCGTGACCGACGCGACGCACCTCACCCTCACGGCCGTCATCACCGATACCGAGGCCGCCGTCGCGTACTCGCTCTCCAACATCGTCAATTACGCCAACGGAACGGCGTTCGGCGACGGCGCAATGCTTGCGGCCGAAAAGATGCTGACCCTGCACAACGTTCCGGACAACAGCCGGGTGCTGGTGGCCAACGTCGACGACTACAGCGATCTCCTCAGCGAGACCAAGTACATCGGCGCGAGTTCCATCAACGCGGCAATGCTGCGCCAGGGCGCTCTCGGCGAAATCCGGGGTTTCAGCACCTACCGCAACAACAACAAGATCAAGAGCTACAGCCTGGGTATGTCGCCCGACTGCGTCGGCTTCGCCTTCCGCCCTCTCAAGGTGCCGGACGACGTCGCCTACATCACTTCCAAGGTCGTCACCGACCCGGAAACCGGCATCGGCATGCGCTTCACTCTCAGCTACGACGCGGCCAATCGCGGTATCCGCACGTCCATCGACGTGTTGTACGGCGCCAGTCTCTTCTTCGGCGAGCGCACTGTGAAGATCATCGAAGCGGCAGCGTAAGGGAGGCACGGAATGGTGAAAATCAAAGGAACTCTCCTCGTGGTGGCGATGGTCGTCCTCATCGAGGCGGTCCGGTTCGAGAACCGGAAGGGAAACGCCATCGGGACGTTCGAGGTCACTCTGGTCGGAGGGGAAAAACGCTCCTTCGTATTCGGGACCGAGGCGGAAGCCAAAAAGGCGCACGGCGATCTCGTCGCGGCGGTGGACGCCTATCACTCTCCCAGGCCCATCATGGAAGTGTTCGCTGGCGGTGGCAACACCAAACCCGACCCCGATCCTCATAACGGGGAAAAGCTTCCCGTCGGAAAAACGGATAAACCCGGGCCCGACAAACCCAAGTAACCCATCGCCACCGGACGTATTCCGGGAAATCTCCGGGGCCGGGCGTTATGTCCCGGCCCTTAATTTTGAATACCGGAGGCCCTATGAAGATCGAAATCGTCCACTCGGATATCCCGCTTCCCGCGGCCGTTCTCGCCGACGAAACCGTCCAGGGAGAACTCACGCGCTCCATCACCGACACCAAGGCGTTCACCCTCTCCCAGCTGAACTTCACCGAAACCGCCGACTCGGTCCTTGATGATGAAGAAACCGCGCTGTCCGACGCGGAAGTTGCGGAAATCCGCCTGGGTATCATCGCCGAAGTCGAGGCGAAATACTATGTCCGTTACGCCGCCGACCGGGACACCCGCAAACGGAATATGTACTTCTACTCCCTGGAGCTTTACGCGGTTTACATGAAATACCATCGCTACGGGCTCAGGTACTGACCGATGGCGGACAAAAAACCGGGAATAGACCAGCGCATCCGGGACGCGGGCGGTGATATCATCCGGGACAAAGACGGGAAACGGGTCGTTTTCTCCGACGCGGAGAAAAAACTCCTCCGAAACCTCAAGGCCAACCAGGATCTGGACGGTGCCGTGAATCGCATCATCCACGAGCCGATGGAGAAAAAAGACCTCCTCGAGCAGCTCTCCGTCCTCCTCAAAACCTACGAAGACCTGAGCGGATTCGAGTCGATGACCCGGCGCGGCCGTCTCGACATTCTCTCCAAAGCCCGCCGGGCGGTCAACCTTTTCCTCCAGGAGGCGCACCGGATCACCGACGCCGGTACCCGGAAACTCTTCGAGGACGACTTTGTGAAGCTGAACGAGGCCCTCCAGAAATACACCACCGTCCAGAAGAACATCATCATCCCTGACTGGAGGGTCTACCGGCAGACCCTTGTCGATCCGAAGTACTCCGAACTGGATTACTACGTCAACCGCAGCGCTTTTCTCCTGGAGCGCCGGGTCACGCTTTTCGACCTCTACAACAAGCGGCACGTGGAACAGGAACTCGTCGATCACGTGCTCAAGAACATGGAGAAAACCGACAACTATGCGATGATCGACCAGCTGATGGAACGACTCAACCGGGAATTCCCCGCGGGGTTCATCAGCGCTCCTACCGTCCGCGTGGATAAGAACGGCGCCACGGTAAAGTACAACCGTAAGATCGCCCTGGACTACTACGTCAAGGTCTGGATTTCGGATATTGAGTCCACCGTCCACGCGGCCACAACCGAAAGCGCGTTCCGGCAGGCAGGCCTCGACCTTGTGGAGGTGAAAAGCTCCACTGAGGATGACTGCCCAATCTGCGCCCGGATCAACGGGAAGATATTTTCGCTCTCCGGGCAGGATCCGGACTTCAAGCAGATGGACTTCACCCTGCCGCTTCACCCTCACTGCGACCACTACCTGGTGCCGGTACTGGAAGGCGGCGGGCAGCTGGAAGCAGACGTCAAAAGAAAATAAAATTGAAAGCCCCCCGGGAAACCGGAGGGCTTTTGGCAAATGTCTGGTGTTTATCACTACAGGAGGAAAGTTACTTCTTGAGCTCAGGGTGTTCCTTCAGGAGCTTCTCTTGGTATTGGTCAATGGCGGTCAAACGGGCTTTCGAGTCGAGATAGTTGAGGAGTAAATGCTTCACCAATGATTGGAAATTGTCGAATCCATCTTTCTTGGCTTCACTCATGCTCAGATCGATCAAGGCCTCGGTCATACGGATAGAGATTTGGCGGGTAGGACCACCTTCGATTAACTGCTGGATGATTTTTATATCCGGCATAGGAAACTCCTGTGTTTGAATCGACACCATTATAAAACCGAAATATATTTTGTCAAACCGTTGACTTGTGTTTATTCTGGTATTATAATAATACCAGAATAAAGGAAAGAGCGATCCGATCGCAACCATTACCGATCGGAGCCTGCAACGCTCTTTCTCCTAACGCCCATCTTCCAGAGTAATGGCTGGGGGGTGGGCTATTTTATTGAATTACCGATAGGAGGGAATATGAACGAGTTGCAGGTGTTCCAGTTCGAAGGGAACCAGGTGCGGACGCAGATCATCGACGGGGAGCCGTGGTTTGTGGCGAAAGACGTTTGCGATATCCTCGGTATTGAAAAATATCGGGATGCCATTACTCGCCTTGACGAAGATGAAAGGGAGTCGGTAAAGATGGACACCCTTGGTGGAAAGCAGTCAATGTCTGCTGTCAACGAATCCGGCCTCTACTCCCTGATCCTGACCAGCAACAAACCGGAAGCGAAGAAGCTAAAGAAATGGGTGACTTCGGACGTCCTTCCCGCCATCCGCAAAACTGGACGTTATGAATCCCGCCCGCTTTCCGTCGAAGAGCATATTCTGGGCGCCATGACGATCATTCACCACGATCTGGAGAATGTGAAGAAAGACATGGGCGGCTTGAAGCTGGATGTGGGGGATATGAAGGAGGAAATCCGTAAGATCGAGGCCAACCAGGTCAACTTCCCAGACGACTACTTTCAGGTGAAAGGATACGCTCGCTACAAGGGGATCGAGATTCCGGAAAACATGGTGTCCCCGCTCGGGAGAAAAGCCACCAAACTTTCCAATGAAAGAGGGGTTTTGATCAAGACCGTTCCGCACGGCCATTTTGGACGCATCGGTTCTTACCACGTTTCCATTCTGGAAGAACTCTTCGCCGACAAAGACCTGTTCGGGACACCGTTATGAGAACGGCGGTACGAAGTAAGAAGCTGAACTATGCAATCAATATATCAGACAACGCCGCCTCGATGTCCGCTTTCGAGAATCTGGCGTGTCTGTTGTACCGCACCCAGCAGCTCATCATCACCGGCGAGGACCGGCAGCGGAACATCAAAGGCGTGTTCGCCCTCTGGATCGACGGCGTTCCCGGAATGTCTCCCGGCGACCTCGTACTGTACGCCGATGGCGATGTGGGAGCCGACGCTCTGTACGTCGTCCGGAAAGAGGAACAGTATTACATCGGGAACGTCCAGTTCAAGCTCGACGGCGGGCCGGTCTTTCTGCAAAAAACATTGGGCGGTGAGCCGGTCAGGCTCGGACAACTCGCCGACACCCACATCGAGGGCCGGGTTCTCGGGTGGATGCATGTCCACCGATAGGGTTTTCCATTCCACCGCTTGAAAGGGCCTGCGAATAATGCAGGCCCTTTTTCATTTTTAGGCCCTTTCCCCGGTGTTTATCACTGTATGGGGTACACCGAAATGACACAGCCGTTCCAGTACAATTCCAACACCTACATGGGCGACTTCCTCGCCGGGAACCGGGTCCGCTTCGACGCCGGGACAAAGAGTTCCGTCCAGACCGACGGTTCTATCGACGTGCTGAACCGGATTGTCACCCTCGCCCCCCAGGAGTTCATCACGGTGGACGGAGCCTCTTTCCGCGTCATTTCGGCGGAGCCCCGGCGGGATTCCATCGTGACCCGCTACTACCTCGTGAAAGCGACCCCGCGGAACTTCTGATGGCTCAGTTGAAGATGGTCCAGGGCGTCATCAAGCTCTTCGAGGAATTCGAGAGCGATCTTCCCCGGAGCGTCGCAACGGCGGTACTCGGAACGAGCTTTAAACACATGCCGGTGGATACCGGGCACATGATGCGGCAGACACGAATGTTTGAACGGAAGGACGGCGGCGGCTGGCAGCTGGTGACCTCCACCAAATACGCTTACGGTCAGTACACGAAAGAACTCAACCACTACATCGTCGGCGGGGCGTACAAGAGCATCAGCCGATCGAACATCGGTATCAGCCTGGACGAAGGCCGTGTCATCAAAGGACTTTCCGGCGGGGCGAAGTTCAAGGAAATGTACTGGACGAAGTACCGCCGGTTGCGGGAAGCCGGAGCGCTGACTCCGGAAGCCCCGGAATGGTTCGCAACCGCTTATCACGAGGTGATGAAGGGCGCTTGGAACCCGATCGCCCGGAATGCAATAGCGGAACTCAGGAAGAAGGCCCGCGAGGGCTCGTATTACGAAAAGGCGGAGGCCTGATTATGCCGGTTTTCATTCTCGACCTCTGCACCCACGCGCGGGCCGCCGGACTGACGATGGACGTGAACGACTTCCGGGAGAACATCGCCGGGCACGTGATGGAGCAGCTAGACGCGACCATCGAGAAGACCAACCGGCGATTCGAGTACTTCGACGTGGGTTTTGTCACCCGCGCCGCCGATGACGCCGCCGCCCTCGCCGCCCTTGACGCTCTGGAAGCCTGGATCGACACCACCCGGGCGGCGGACATTTCCGCCGGATACCGGGTAAGCGACGCCGCCCCGCAAGATCCGCCGAAGTATCGGTACCTTGACAACTGGATCATCCTGCTCACGAGTTACCGGTTTTATGTGCAGAACAAGAACGAAAAATAAGGAGGAAACATGTCCGAAAAACTGAGTTTCGCCAGGGTATTCGTCGCGGTGGACGGAACCGGAAAGGCGATGAAGCTGGGCGATACCGTACTGAACGCGCTAGTCACGGACCGCGATATCCCGACCAGCGCATCCACCCCGGCGCAGGCATGGAAACAGCTACAGACCAAGGGAGAAGTCGCGGTGGACGTTTCGCGCGAGTTCGCCGAGGTGGGCAACGACCAGCAGGGAGCCACCGGGCTCTATCTGAAGAAGACGGGAGTGAAGGTAACCATCCCGCTTTCCGTGGCGAGTTTCGCCGCGCTCCTGGAATACGCTAAGCTCGACCCTACCGCCGCCGCCGGAGCGACCGCCGGTGACTACAAGGAGAACGCCGGAGTCAAGATGTCCGACAGCGGTGTGACGCTCCTGATCTACGACAAGAGCACCGACCCCGACAACGACCTCGACGTGCCGGATTTTGTCTCCGACCCCAACGCCCAGGTGTTCTTCAACGCCGTCGTGCAGTCGAACGTCAAGGTGCCCTACAACGGCGAACAGGACGTGCTCACGTTGGAATTCACACCGCTTGCCAACACCACTTCCGGCGGCAGCGCCAAGGGCAAGAAAGGCTCCTTCGGCACCTTTGCTGTAGCGGTCTGATAGGAGAGTATGGCGGTGTTTCTCATCGACGAGTCCGAATTCCTCATTGACCGCCAGAAACTCCCGCACCCTTCGGGGCGCGGGAGTGTCTTTATTTTTCGTGTGAATATCCGCACCAGCATAGAACTCCTCGCGATCGCCCGCACGCTGGACGGAGAAAAATCAACCCGGCGCGCGGAGAAACTCCAGATCCAATTTCTCCGCGCTGTTACCGGAATTCGACGGCCCGGTCGGCGCGATCTCTGGATTTTCCCTTTCGCTTACCGCTTTAACTTCCCGACTTTCCGGGAGGAAGGTAAAAAGTCGGCAAACTCCGCACAGCACGAAACCCGCGAAGAACGGGAAACCATCTTCAAGAACCTATACCGGTACATCGAACCGCTTCTCCGGACCGGTTTGACGCTGGAAGCCATTCTCGACAAGATGAACCTTTTCCAACTCATCATCCGCTACAACAGCCTCACGCGGCACGCTTACGAAGAGAAACTGGAACATCTCCGAATGCTTGCCGCCCGGAACGACACCCGGGAACTCGCGGAGCATTACCGCTCGATGACCGGCAGCCGGTCCCGGACCCTTACCCTTGAAGAAGCTGTCCAAATGGCAAAAGAACGCAAAAAGGAAGGAAAAAATGGCTGACGGCGGAATGTTCAATGGCGGCGGCGTTCTTTTTACCATCGATGCGGACGGAAAGCCCATTTTCAAGACACTCGAGAAGGTGGACGCGGAACTCTTGAAAATACCCCAAAAAACAAAAACATTCGGTCAACAGATCACCGCCGCGCTCGCCGGGGCTGGCCGGGCATTCGAAGGTCTCCAGCGGAACTATATGAATATCCGCTTCGCCGTAACCGACGCGATCACCGGGATGAAGTCCTTTACCGACAAAGCGCTCGCGACGCGCGCCGCGTTGATGGGGCTCCAGGTGATCGCCGGTGAGAACTTCGGAAAAGTCCGGGAATCTGTCAAGCGCCTGGCCGAGGATGGTCAGGTCTCCCTAACCGCATTGTCCACCGCGATGAAAAACCTTCTCGCCCGGGGTTTCAGTCCCGAGCAGGCAGAGCAGATGCTGAAAACCACCAAGGCCATGGCGATGTTCAACCGGCAGGCGGGTCTCACGATGGACGAAGCTGTACAACGCTTCACCGAAGGTCTCAAGAACGAAATGTCGACCCTTACCGACAGCGCCGGCGCGACGAAAAATCTTTCAAATGTCTGGGCGGACTATGCCAGGTCTATCGGGGTGGGCGTCAATAGCCTCACCACCGCGCAAAAAAGACAGGCCGAGTACAATTGGACCATAGACGAAGGTACCAACTTCCAGGGTAAATACAACGAGGCGCTTAACGGCGCGGAAGGGCAGATCGGAAAGGCCAATGCCCAGTTCTTGGTTTTACAGTCAACTCTTGGGGAAAAACTCCTGCCCATTCAGGTGGGGCTTCTGAAAACAACCTCCGGCATCCTCGATTTCTTCCTCCGTCTCCCGGGGCCAGTCCAGTTGATTTCCGTCCTTCTGCCGGCGGTCGCGGTCGGGCTCGGGATGATCATTCCCGGCATCACCGCTCTCGTGCCGATGATCGGGGCGCTCATCGCCGGAACCGCGACGCTCGGAACCACCGTTGCCCTGGCAACCGGTGGGCTTTCTCTCCTCGCCGCCGTGGTGGTGCCGCTCGGACTCGGCCTCTACAACGCAGGGAAAAAAGCTGACGAGGCCAATAAAAAGATCGATGATTTCAACCAGAAGCTGAAAGACACGAAATCCGCAGAGGAATACCGTGCCGCGTTGGAAGAAATTCGGAAGGAGTACGGTAAACTCGACGAAGCGGCGAGGAAAAGTATTGACCAGCAAAACAAGATTCGTCGAACCCAGCTTGAATTGCTCTCCAGTTCTATCCTCAACAACTATTCCCCCAGCCTCATCGAGGCGTACCGAACCCGTCTGGCGAACAACCTGGATTTGAAAACCGGGAAAAGCATCGCCCCGACATCCGTTACGGGAAATGGTGCGACGCTCGCGGACGCGATTGTTCTTGGCGGCAATCTCTCCAACCTGAACGCGCAAACAGTCGCCGGCGTGAAAAAGGGTGACCCGAACGCGGCTTTTAAGAACATTATCTTGACGGAAAAGGATATCGAGAATATCCGGAAAGGACTCGAAGCTCAGGAGGACGCCAACAAACTCCTGAATCTATCGAATGATTTGACTGATCAGAATAAAGCGGCAAATGACGGAAATACCGGGAGCAAAGGGAACAATAAGAACGCGACCAAAGAGCTTTCATCAGCCCTGGTCAAACTCAACCAGGATTACGAAGAGCTTTCAAAAGAGATGGAACGAGTCCGCAAGATCAGCCTCACCGGCCTCGGGCAGGAACTTGCCGACCAACTCCTGGAGAAATTCGACGGGCTTTCCGGCTCTATTATCGACGTGATGCAAAGCTACCAGGATTGGGGGAAAGCGACCCGCGATTTGGAAACGAATCAGAAAGCCCTCGCCTCCGCGGTTGAAAAACTGGAAGCGGCAAAGAAACGCTTTGAAGAGGCGGATAAGGCTGAAAAACTCACCCCGGAAATTGAAGGTGCTTTCGAAGACGCCAAGAAGAACGTGGAAAACTACACCAAGGCGGTTGAGAAATCGAAGGATGCCGTCAACGACTCCACAACGGCGATGGCCGCCGGGTGGATTTCCGTCGCCCAAGGCGTGGCAGATATGGCGTACGCTTTTATCCAGGCTTACGATGAAGTCATCCAGAACGGCGGGGATGCCGCCGAAGCGACGGAAGCCGCCTTCGAGAAATCATTCCAGGCGATCGCGCAGGAAGTCCCCATCGTCGGGAAACTCATCGCGCTTTTCATCGACAAGATTTGGGAAACGGAAACCGAACGGCGGGAGAAAGCGTTGAATCAAATCAATGCCGCCATTGCCCGGTTTGAACACCAGATCCGGTTGGGAAATCACCAGTTTATGCAGCAACAGATCGATTTCTATGAACAGCAGCTCGCGCAGATGCTGGCGGCCGGGGCGAAAGAGGAAGATATCTGGGCCGTCGAAGAAAAACTTTACGATTTGAAACTAAAGCAAGTTGATGCTCAAAAAGAACTGAACGACGAAATCGAAGCGCAAAAACAGTTGCTGGAAGATATGAAAAAGTCCGAAGCCGAAAAGCAGCTGGATCAGAAAGCGCGGGAATTCGAGCGCCTGGTTACCGAAGGGAAAATCGACCTGGGCGTGTCCGAAGACCGGCAGACAGCAATTGATTTCTATAGCAAGCTCGCCGCGAAGGCTGGAGAACTGGGAGCAACCAATGTACAACAAAACTATCTTGATAAAATATCTGAACTGAAAGGAGGACTGAAAGAAACCCGGACTTATGGAGGGGTTTCTTTCAGCGCGGCCACAGCCTCCGAAGTTGCAAAGCTGAATTCGGCAGTCGGAAGCATCACGGCAGGATCTATCACTGATGCTGTTGAAGACACTCCTGAAGGAAAAGAGGCCAGTGATGCTATCGCTCTTAAGGAGAAACTCGAAAGATATGATGCTAGTGCTAAGGTCATTAGAGACCAAATGTTAGAAGGCTTTTTAAATTCTCAAGCGGCTCTGGTTAAACAAATGGAAAAAATCGACAGTCTTTACTCTATTTACGTTAGCAAAAAAGAAGCTGGTGCAAAGTCATTCGCCTATAAAAAGTATGAAGATGAGCAGGCCAAGTTACCAGCTATGATTGACGACTTCAAAATGGACTATTTACAGGGAAATTGGGATAAAATCGCGCCTTCGCTAAGAACATCCTTTGATGTGGCTGCAATACGATGGGACATGACAGATGGCGGAGTCGCTATACAGAAAATGCGGGATGAACTCATCAATCTCGGTCTCGATAAGTCGAAAATTACCTTCCACGACGGCGGCATCGTCGGCGGGTCGGCCTCCTTTGCCGACCTCTTCGGCGGCGCGCTCCGCCCGGACGAGATGATCGCCAAACTACAGATCGGCGAGATGGTGGTGCCGCGCCGGGAAACGGCGGCGATTATGGAGGGCGGCGGCAAAGGAAACCTGACCATCAACGTCGGGCAGATGGTCTTCCAGGGCGCCAATGACCCGGAACGCAACGGAATGGAAACGTTGCGCGCTTTGGAGAAAATCGCCAAGCGCAACGGTTTAACGATACTCGGAGGAAGATGATGGAAATCCGGAACGACTTTCTCAAGAAAACCAGGGATCTGGACAACAAATTTCCGGTGAAGCATTCCGGGTATTTAGGGACTTGCGGTACATCCACCGCGACAACCCTGGTTCTCGGTCTGTCGGTCCCGCCTGGGTCGAACTACTTCTTGGGGATGCTTGTGGAAGTCCAGTTTAACGGTTATCCGGTAGACAACACGAAACAACAAATCCGGAAAATCGACGCGTACGACCCTGTAACCGATAAAATCACGGTCGAGGCCGCATGGTCGGCAAATCCAACCTCAGAATATTCGTGGCGGATAATGCAAATCAATTCGGGCAACTACTACACGCCCGCCGAAGTGGTGGAAGCTTTGAAAGACGCGGACGGAAACGCCTATTATTCCGGTGTTCTCTATTTCGATTATGTTTCCGGGAACGATTCGACCGGAGACGGTAGTTTCGGGAATCCGTACAAAACCATTTCCGGAAAAATCGGGACCGTTTCCGACAAATTGTGCTTTATCAAAAGCAACACCATGGAAGCGGATTCCGCGTCCTGTATCACGGTCAATGGCGACGGAGTCCAGCGGCCTTATTACATTGCGGGTTACAACACGCGGGTCAGGATGCGCCGGGCTTTTTACTGCGTTGGCGACAGCGTGGACGGGGCTTTGTTCAACCTGGATTTCGTCCCAATAACCCAGCCGTCTTCCGCGCCTTTTCATGCCTTCTATCTCGGTTCCTTCTCGTGTTCCTTCTGGTTTCAGCGCTATTCGATCACGGCCTTTTCCGGGTCGATGTTCGCATCGTTCTGGAACGAACACGGCCCGGCCTCGAATTTCGCGCCGAACCTCAACCTCGCGTACATGACTCTCCGGAACTGCCATTTCGAGAGTTTCCCGAGCATCGGGGCGCCATCAAATCTCCTGACGATCATGGAAACGTCCATCATCGGCAGCATTACGATGACCGCCAACCTCGCCCTCATTCGAGCGTCGATTTCCGGCGACCTCACTGTTGACGCGGTCCATGCATTAACCGATACGGTTCAGGTCGGCGGGACCGTTTCCGGCGCAACGGCACTCGTACAATCCATTCCGAACCTCGTCCGCCAGACCCTTTCGTTGGATAATAATTTCCACAATGCGGCGTATTGGCGGATTTCGTGCCGGCGGGAGCGGTTTACATCGGTCTATGACCTTCCCATCATCCTCACGTCGGATGCTTTTTCCATTCGTCCATCGTTTACCGCGGTGAGCCGGATGGAATACATCGACGGCACAGACAGCATCCGCGCGTTGTGGAAAAGGAATCAGAAAGGGGTGGAAATCACTCTCACCATGCCGGAATCGACATTCAACGCCGACGGTCTCGAAAAGGCCCTGCGGCCGACCTACTACCTCGTATCCGATGAACTCCGCGACGAAACACTGACGATCACCGCTCAGTCCGGGGTAAACGGCGGAAAAGGCAATCTCATTCAGCTCGCCGGCGCTGTGCCTTCTGCCGACCGGCTGGAATCCGTCGGATCGGTGGATATGGGCGGCGGTGTGACCATCTGGGTCTATTTCAAAGACATCGTGTCGGTTGGCGGTGTTTATTACTATAAGGTGATGACACTGAACGCCGATTTCCAGTACCTTTTCAGTCATTGTGTTTACAAGGGCCGGTCCATCCATATCCACCACCGATTGTTCACCTTGATCGACGCTCCGAACGTGGACCGAATTACCTTTGATCTGATCACGGTCGGGCTGAAAATGGCCGCGAAATACCTGAATGACCCGGGCGAAAACGCCTTGCTGGAAGGATAGAATGCGCGTACTTATCAAAAAAAAGACTTTCCAAAGCGGTGAAATCATCCCTTCCCTCATCGCGGACGGACCTTATCTCGTCACGTGGGACACCGCCGCCCGTCGCCTCGTCGATATCGCCTTGGATGTTCCCGTCAGGATTAACCTGGACGGAGCGGCCATGATCGAAGATGTTACCATGACAGTTTTTACAAAATCGCTGGAAACGGATTTCCTGTCCGATTTCTACGAATACCGGCATGTGGAGATATTCGACTCGTCCGGATATTTGCTCTTTTACGGAAATATCACCGAGAGTACCTACGACGAATCCAAAGGAACCGTCAAATTAGTATGTCGTTCCAACTTTTCCCGGTATATGACCGCCCCGTTCACATATTCCAATCTCTCCCAGAACCCGGTGGAAGCGGTGAAATCGATGATCGAGGCCGTGGGCGGGGCGGTGGATCAGGACAGCTATACCCGCGTCTATGATCTCCTCGAAGCGGATACCGTCCGCGCCGCGTTTTCGTTCAATCTCGCCGACCAGATCGGCACTTTCGATGCCGTTGAACGGACTTGCGGCCTTTTCGGCTTTTACATCTTCCAGGAAGCCGGTGTTTTCTACTTCTGGGCGCCGGATACCTACCGAAACGACATTCCGCTTTCCGAGAACGATATCGGAAACATCAAATACGAGTTCCAGGCGGCGAAATACACCCAACTCTCCGTCACATGGGAGTTGGGTACAAACGTCGAGGTACTGACTAAGAATTCGGAGTTGTACGGCCTCATCGACCATGCGGTCGACTTGAGCCGACCGGCTAACATCGTGGCCTTCGAAGTCGGGACCATAACCCACGGAGTCAAGCGGATGTTTGATTTCCGGTCCGCCCGTCGGCGGTTCATTGAATTCATCAGCGAAAAAAACCTCGATCTACGGGAGCGGTACACCCTTCAGCGGGAGACCGCCTCTATTCAGTTTCAGATTGTCGAGAAAACTCTGACCCCGGCCGGAATTTATTCCTACCGGGCTCTTCTCACGGGGGCATCCTGGTGACTATCAAAGAATTGTGGGTCTACATCCGGGGACTATTGAACGGCTGGAAACTAAACGACACCGACGCGGACGCGGATGAAATCCTTGTTTTCGATCCGACCAACCGGGAATTGAAGTCCTCCGGTAAGAAATCCTCCGACTTCGAACCGGCCAGTCCGGCGATACAGGCGCACATCGCCAGTACTGCAAACCCGCACGATGTTACGAAAACACAAGTGGGTCTGGGGAATTGTGACAATACCAGCGATGCGAATAAGCCGCTTCTTCAACTCCCGAAAAATGCGACTTACGGGAATCGCAGAACGCCGGTAGCGCTGACCGCCGATTATGACGCGGACACGATCAATGACACCGGTTTTTACATCTGGCTGGCCAATACTACGGCGGCAACGCACCTGCCTACGACCGGCTGGTATCATTTGATTCATTTCTGTCATTCTGCAACGACTTACCGGGGGCAGCAGGTAGCGATCAATAATCAGACCAGCAAGATGTACATTCGATGGCAGGATAACAGCGGGGTATGGTCGGCCTGGGCCAGGATAATTACAACCGAATCCGGGGTGATTACTTCGGCGGAACTGAAAACGATGCTTTCCGACGAAACAGGCAACGGCGCGGCGGTTTTTGCGACATCGCCCAATTTGACAACGCCGAATATCGGAGCGGCGACCGGAGAGTCGCTAACGCTGACAAAATCAGGCTCAGTCGAAGCCATATTACAACCGATCTCCGGCGCTTATGGCCGCGAGAGTATCATAAAAATGTACGGCACTTTTTTTAACGCATCTCCCGGTGATACCGGCACTCGTTTAATTGCGCGTCTGGTCGCCGGAGCCGATGCGGTGAACGGCTGGAGCGGGATGCACTTCCGAATAGAAACTGTCGCAACCACTTCCGGGGTCACGGTCGAACGCATACGATGGAACAACTCCGGCAAGGCGGTTTTAGCCTCGCTGATTGCATCGC
>Ga0209728_1001210_pt1 | contig 16612 bp, 20 predicted proteins | sample RifGroD1_FD_183997 | JGI IMG/M metagenome (GOLD analysis project Ga0209728, IMG submission 183997) | Groundwater microbial communities from Rifle, Colorado, USA - Groundwater D1 (SPAdes) (version 2) | ecosystem: Environmental > Aquatic > Deep subsurface > Groundwater | place: Rifle, Colorado... | reverse complement strand
GGGGATATATTAAAATTTACCCTGTCAAAAAAGCCCCTTTTCTACACGTAACGAAAATGATCTGTAGAAAACGCAATTTTCGACAAGGGTAAATTCGATGAGATAATTGGTTGAATTGTGACTGCCAAAAAGTGGAGTTTTCTGACAGTTGGTTTTGGGGCGCGAACTAGGAGCAAAATTAAGACAACATTCTACGACACTATTTTACTAACGGAATTTGTAGTTTCAAAAAGTGACATTTTTCTTCTGGTAGTTAATGCATTCACGGCAAGCCTTATTTTCAGGATTGCATAGATTAATACATTTAAACTTATCACATATGCTTACACTACAGCTTGCACACAAACATTTTTTACACTTTGCATGATAATTATCGCTAGTTACACTTTTCTGATTCTTCAAAACAACACTAACCCCTTCACTTAAAGCCTTCATAAATTTATCATTCATAATTAAACATCCTTTCTTAACTTAATAAACCACCCTACTATATTATAACAAAATATGATAGGATTGTACAGGGTGTTTTATGGTTCGTGAAAATAAACATTTACCTCCTCATTCCTGCCATTAAAACAATTGACATTCCTTTTCTCTTTTTTCCACCTACCAACGTTGCATACCAATACATGGCTTGTTCACCACGAATTGGCTGATTTGAATCTAATGGCCTTTCATACGATGTCAAAAACAACATAGCCAAATCATATGGCGAACCTGTCAATTGTGTGTATTCTACGAAAAGCATATCTGGATTAATCCATTGATTATTAAGGTCAACTTCAACTAAAATCCTAGTCAATTGACTATCCATATTCTCCAATGGTAATTCGTTAATATATGCCCACTCCAAATATTTTTCGGCAGGTGTCCATTGAACTATACCAAATCCACCCTCTTGATTTCCATAGTCTAAATTTTCCCATATTCCCGGATTAATCGTACTCTCCGATTGCATGTTCCCCAACATTCCACAGATTGCTTCCTTAGTCCATCCTCTAGCTAAAAGGTAATCCAAAATATATTGAGCGTTTTCAGTCATTTCGACCAACGTTAAATAGGCATTAGAAATGTAAATAATAATTCCCACAACCTTTCATATTATCCCAATATCACGCATACACTATATTAACATAATATAAGGAGTTGAACCGCATGAAAAAATCCCCGGCCCTAATCCAGTTTGATCCCTCTATCCTTTCCAAAATTGACACCCACGCCAAAACACTTGGGGTAAGCAGAAATGCAACCGTAAACATTGCCTGTTCACAAATGATTGGAGAATGTGAGCGATTGCGAACCGAAACATTTTATCTTCAAAGTGAATTAACTAAACTGCGACAGTTACTAGTTAAAGTTACACTGGCAAAGGGAGGGTTTGAGTTATGACAACATGGACACCGTTATTAGTTTTTGCGCCCCTCCTATTTTTGTTAATATTCTCAAGTTCAGAACACAAACCTAGAACAGTGATCACAAAACATAAGAAATACAAACTTAAAAGAAACTGAACGTTATATCACTATGATATACCCTAATGTTCGGAAAACCTCTCCCCCACCCTTCTGGAACATCCTCTAGAGGGGTATTTTATGTGGTGGAGTTCAAGAGGGTAGGGGAGAGGGTACCAAAACACGAACATTAGATTTTATCTCGTAATTTTAATGCCAATAAGTGAAGAGTTATATGGTTTTTAACACGGTAGGTTGTTCCAGTTTTCCAAGCTTCGCAAGTGTAGCGGTCAGTGCCTTTTATTTGGCGTGGACTTCCGCAAGTGTAAAGCTGATTGTCAAGTTTAATCGTTCTATATGATACCATCAAAACACTTCCTTAATGAGCTAACCTGCTCTTTATCAACTTGCTCCTGAGTTATAGAAAATTGACTGGCCACAACGCTTATCATAAGTAGGGCATGAGCAACTTCCTCGGTTAAATTTGATCTACTAAAACTTCGATTATTTAGCATTTTACATAACACCTTAGTTAGTTCGCTCATTTCCTCAATACAGCAAATCGTTGTATGGCCAACACTTCGCTCATCAATCAATCGTTTAGTTAAAATCTCTAGTTCACTCATTTTCCAACCTCCTTAAATCTTACCCTAACATAAATCTCAACGCTATTAGATTCAATCTTGGCATTGAGGATTTTTTCAATATAGTTTAGAATAGTTCGCTTGAAGAAACCACACACCCTTAGTCGTATGTCCAATTAGCCTACCCCCTACAACGTGTATTTAATGGTCTCCAAAATGATATTTTTAGTCTTAATAGAATCAAAATAAACGTTTCCCATCTTGAACATTTTTACGAATGTATTAAATATGATGCTAGAATTTCCCTTGAGCAACATAGTGTTTGGTTTATGGTTCTCCAATATAGTTGTGAAAATTAAACGGTGGGAGGGGTCGAACTTTTTGCTTGCGTATAGTAGTCCCTCCCCATGGCTAATCCAAATCCCGTAACATTCAGCATTGGCCTTCAAAGTGAAGAAATACCGCAAATCCTTTGGTTTATGATCTAAAATAAAATCATTAGTGTCTAATAGAAACTGATTTTCGATGGAATAATTCCCGTACTCCGTTCCTGCAACAACTTTGCCGAATCGGGTGTTCTTTTTGGCCTCAATGAATTCGGCATTGTTTACTAACTGAATTAACATTTCGCCTTCTCTCCTGATTCCTTTCTTATTGAGTGGCTTGTTGATATCGAAATACAGAAAATAAGGGTTTGTGAAGGTTATGGCATTTGCCAAAAAGAAGGCTTTGCCATTGTCCCTCAACCGGAAAATAGTCTCGAATAAGTCAAGGAATATCTCGACTTCTTTCCTAAGATAGTTTGATCGGCCTTTAGTGATAATAAACTCATCCAAAACTAGCTTATCCACATTGGGGTAGCTAGAAGATTTCTTTTTTGCACTAACTGAAAGGGGAATAGCATAGCCACCTATTTCATCGTTGATATAGAAGTTATATCCCTTGTACTCGAATTTAGTTTCAGGGTATTCCTCTCTAATATCACTAAAAAATGCGTCTTTTCCTTGATGGGTCTTAAAATCATCAAACTCCGAATCATAACGTCTCGACCATACAAATTGCGAACCGTTTTTTAAGAATCCATCAATACACCACTTCTTACAGCCATGGGTTTTTCCGCTACCACGGTTTCCAACTATGAAGTTAAATAGTGCGTTGTAGCTGAGAGGTTCGTTAATGTTCCAAAACATTATTTATTTCCTCAGCAGCTTTTCTATTAATTTCCGAAATAGCAACAATAACAGTCGGACAAAATTCATTACATAATTCCTTAGACTCCGCCTTGAGGCATTTATCGCAATAAACCAAAAATATCTTTTCATAAATATCTTTATAATTCATAATTTACCCCCTAAAATAAAATAGGGAATTGTCGAATACACTAAACCCCAACCAAAGGGAATCTCCTCCAAAAGCTTTTACACTTTGGTACATGAAGGAGTAAAGTGTTTATTCGACAACCCCATGCACCAACAATATCATAATTTGATTGTAAAGTCAATATTTTTTAAAATAACCCCACCTTTTACACGTTTATGTTGAAGTTTACCGCCAATGGTCATTCCATCCTTAAAAGTGTCGAAAGTTACTTTGTCATGTAGACTTGTTGGCAATCCTGCACAAGCAATGTGAACTTGTTCATAAACATTCGCAACTTCATTAAATTTCCATGATTTTCGTTTATCTGGTTTCAGCCTTTCATATTCTTCAATGGGAATATACATGTTTTCGATGTAACTTTTAGCACGTAGGAAACGGGCCTTATTAAAGTTGCCTTCGTGTTTCCAATACCCCAGCTTGTTTGGGTCAATATTTAGATTAGTTGGCAATTCCAACCCAATCAAGTGTTCGCTGTCGGTGTCTGCATACAAGAACCGATCATAGTTTAACTGGCATGATTCGATAGTAGTTTTTCTTGCGTATGAGGTTATAAAACTTGCAACAGGTAGGTAAATTGTCTCCCTAGAGTCTTTATCGCCAAGTTTGTACGAAACGACTTCGCCGTTGAAGATCGGTAGCTTAGACCGAACCATTGGATTTATACCGAACTTCCCGTACAAAGCGTTTAGCATCAGTTTGGCAAGTGTTCGCAATCCTTCGTTTCCGTCTATAGACGCTTGAACCTTAATAGCGTTCCATTTGTCAATATAATCACGAAATAATTTGCTTGAGCTTTTGAACTTCCACCCATTAAAATATTCAATGTTGTACACATCGTAATGTTCCATGAACAAATCATGATCAACATTGGTTAAGCACAACGTAACGTCTATTCCGTTGGAGGATGTAACGTATTCAGTGGGCAAGAATCCTCTACTTTGTTTTAGCTGAATAGTTGGTAGATGCCCGGGCTTTATTTCAAAATTGCACCTAAACATTTGTATATAAAGGTTGTACACCTTATCGGGTTTATATTTTCCTTCATATAATATAGGCTCCCCATAGGGTAAGGGGCAATAATACATAACAGAGGGGTAAAGTGAGTTCACATCTAAAACAAGGCCTAAACCAACTAATTTTCCTTGATACAAGGGGTTGGCGTATACAAACCCCCCTTTATAACTTTGCCTAATGTCGTGGTCAATAGCGTCAAGGTTAGGGAATAACCTGTTGAATGTCTTCTCACCCATGATTTTCTTGAAATCTGAAAAAGCGTTACTAGCTTGCGTCATTTTAGTTAAACCTTGATCAAAGAAATAACGCAATGCCTTTCCAACTATTTCAACGTCATTACGAACGTAGTCAATTTCTTCCGAATCTGGTATGTATCCAATGGGCCTTTCCTTGATGTAATCAATTTCGCCTTTGAGTTGAGCTATTCCAAATGATTTAGATATTTTCTTGACAGGAAGGGGAATGATTTTTAAACTATCGTAGAATATAAATGTTTTGTCGTTAACTCTGATTGTTATCGAATAGAATACGCCCATGTCAGTTATTAAGGTTGAGAACTGATAGTTGGATAATTTCCTTCCTTCAGCATGAGAAAAACCACTTCTAAATAAATGATATATTAAAAATTCGCCATCGAATTTAAGGTTATGGAAATAAACAGTAGCTTTAGGGCCTTTAATCAAATGATTAAAAAATGAAGTAATGTCACCCCCATGGGTGAATGAATCTGTATAAATATCATATAAACCCCATAACCAGACTCTACAATCTTCCTCCTTTACCGTTGTTTCAAAGTCGGCAATATATGTTGCCTTCACAAATTACTCCATTTCCATCCATTCGTTCATAATGTGATCGGCCTTATCTTCTTCCGACATGTCGGATGGTTCGTAAACAAATTGTATGGAAAGTATGGGGTTTTTTAGAGAGTGTTTCATGATAAAACTTGCATCTAACTCAGAGACATGGTTATAAAGATCGTAACCACCGTCTTTTAGATTGTCTTTGACGGCCTGAAGGTATCTTCTTTTATATTCCTCTTCTTGATCTGACTTAAAATTAGATCGAATTTCCTTTTCAAGAGATTCAACAAACTTTTCCCACGCTTTTTCACGGGTGTCGGAGGGGTAAGATTTTGGTTTCAGATTGTTCGCGTCAATAGTTCCCATGTTACCCTCGGATGTTTTTGCATCCAATAATTTCAGTTCTTTATTTCGTTTAGCATTAACAATAGACAGTTTTCTGGAAATTTCCTTAAATTCATATTTAGTTTTTGTCCTGCCATACTTGTCCGTTTTAATCTCTTCCGAACCCTTAGTGGAAAATCTCTTAGCCGAATTTAACTCTCGGTTGAAGTCGGCGCGTGTTTCAATCTTTCCGCGCAATTCGGCAACGGTTATTTTCGATGGCAAAAATTCAACCTTATGAGGGGATTTTTTCGCTACCCTTGCGATCTTAGCATTAAAATTCTTTACAACACGTTGCAGTTCTGCAACGTCTTTATCTCTCCATTTAATTTCGCTTCTTTTATGCACCCAAACTTCACCCCTCGCATATCCACAACCCTAAACCCTCGTTTCTCAATATCAGCATATAGAATAAAGTCGAAATAGTCAGGTGCATCTAGCTCAATATTGTAGCGCGAAGAAAGTCGGTATTTCATGTCTATGCGGTTCTGCTTATACCTTTCTTCAAATTTATAAAGGTAGAGCATGGATGAAAAATAGTAGCGGAAATTTTCCGTTGCGAGCATATAGTTACTTTTTGAAATGTCGTAGGCTATTGCGCTTATGCGCTTGACCATAACACCACATCCTTTGTGTAGTTTTTAATTAAGGACTGAAGTCTAAACTTCAGCCCATTGCGTTTCAATTATGCCACAACAGATAAGGAAAGCATTTTCTTTTCACCCTTCGTTATCTGTTTAACAACAACCCTTACAGGGTCCGTCCATGTTGGTGGTCCGAATAGCTTAAACATCCTTTTAAGGCCGGACATTATACCAATACTAACACACTGGTAACTAACCCCGTTGACATCAATCAGAATTATTCGGGGGCACTTGACATATTCGCCCGTCGCTTCTTGGACCAGTTCAACAATTTCGATAAGTACGTCCTTAATGTCAATAGCCATGTTAATGAAATCTCCGACACGCTTGTCGGGGCTATTGATTGCGTTGTACAGTGTCATTGCTTCAGCCCTATTCGTGGGAACGATTGAATAAAAACTTCCAAGGTCGTTGTCGGTCATAATGTTGTTGCTGATTTCATCTTGGGTAACAACGGGTGCAGTTGGTTGCGTGATGGGTGTGTTTGATTGTGTGGAAATCTCAGTGGTTTCGACAACCTCAGTAGCATTAGCTTTTTTTACAGTCATTTTAAAATCTCCTCTTTCTTATCTAATTTAATTAACCCTAAACCAATTAACCGTGCGCAGTATTTCCGTAATAGTTCGTTTCCATTTTTATTAATGGCAACGGAGCAACAGCTTTAAGTGTGGGTGTCTCTTCTGCACCAACAATCTTAGAATGTTCGATAAACTTGTCGAACGACATTTCGCGCAATTCTTCACGCTCAGCAATGTCAATAATAAAATTCGTTTTCTTGGTTTCCTTAATGTAAGCAACCGCAATCTTTTCACGCTTGACAGGGACATTAGACTCATAGCTTTTCAGGACTTCACCAGTTTGACCGTCTTTGATCGTAACAGCAAAAAACTTAAATGTACGCGTGATTTTTTTCTCCAATTTAGTGACCTCCTATCGAAATTTAGTGAACTTTGTCCACAAGAATATTATACCATTTTCGACCTCAAATGTATACATTTTCTTTTATTTTCGGAGAACATTTAATTAGAATAAATATGATAAAAATAGGAATATTGTTGTACAACCAATGTGATATAATTGTCCTGTAAAGGGGGTTTATGTCAAATGACACTAGCAGAGCTATTGAAAGCATTAGTCGAATGCGAAGACCAAATGGAAAGAATGGCACTTGTCGAAGCGAATCAAGATTTGATGACAGCATCAACCGAAGAAACGCAAACAACCGAGAACGAGGGAGAATGGGAGTCGAAATACAACGATCTGAAGAAGAAGTACATCGATACTTTTTTCGGTGGAACTGAAAACACGGAAACAGTCGAGGAAACAACCTCTAACGAAGACACCGAAACGCAAGCGGCGGAAAGTATCACGATTGATGATTTATTAAAGGGGGAAGGGTAAACAATGGCTGATTTTAAAAGTGTAAATTTACTTAACGCGATTCGTAATGGCGCAAGTGCCGAATATGTTGCTCGAATTCCGTTAGCAACAAAGGATAATATTGCCGCCGTGGGGAGCGCAATCCTTGATCAGTCATACACCCGAAACGAATTTGTTGGCGCGTTGCTTAACAAAATTGGGTTATCCGTGATTAAAAGTTCGCTCTTCGAAAATCCACTTCGAGAGTTTAAAAAAGGTACTCTTGACTGGGGTAAGGACATCGAAGAAATTTATGTTGATCTTATCACGGCACAAGCCTTTGACTCCAAGCTCGCCGAAACAGAGCTTTTCAAAAAGAACATGCCTAAGATTACATCAATTTTCCATTCACTCAACCGCCAGGACATGTACAAAACAACCGTTTCCAACGAGCAACTAAAAACTGCTTTCCAAGGCGAGAACGGCTTTTCTAGTCTCATTGATAAAATTGTGTCAGTTATGTATACATCGGATAATTACGACGAATTTATTATTATGAAAAACCTTATTAACCAATACGGGATTGAAGGAAAATTTGCCATGATTGCGGTTTCCCCTGTAATTGATGAAGCAACGGCCAAACTTGCCATGACAAAGATTAAAGAAGTCTCGAATGATTTAATTTTCATGAAAAGTGACTTTAACCATGCAGGGGTAATAACGAATACACCCAAGGACGATCAAATTGTACTAATTAACACTAAGTTCGATGCGGTCATTGACGTTGAACTATTGGCAACAGCATTTAACATGTCAAAAACAGACTTTGCCGTTCGTCGTGTGTTAGTTGATGATTTTGGTGGATTGCAGAATGTTATTTGTGCCATTGTGGACAAGGACTGGTTTATGGCATATGACAATCTAATCACAAGCGAGGAAATTTATAATCCTGCCGGCCTGTACTATAATTACTTCCTCCATCATTGGCAGGTTATGAGTACGTCGCAATTCGCGAATGCTGTATTGTTTGTCACTGTCGCACCAACGTTAATTTCCTTGAACGTTACCCCTGCACTGGCAAACGTTGCGAAGGGTTCCGCCATTCAGCTAGTAGTTGAAGCAACAGGGTTGAATAATCCATCGTCTAAGGTTGTGTGGACACATGATGGCACGGACACCTATATTTCGTCAACAGGATTAATGTTGGTTGGTAAAGCTGAAGCGACACCCATTATCACGGTAACTGCAACATCAACGGTTGACGCATTGATTACTGACACCGCTTCCATTACGGTGGTTTAATGTTTACCCCGGGTACTATTTTAAAGCTTCTACAAGGTGTTGACATTGACAACGACTATGCTAACACCTTAACTTTTCCTGATGCCACAACGCAAGCGGCATTTTTTATTAGTAAAGCATGGTCAAGTTTTACTGATTTTACGTACATGAGGAAAGAGCAGACCGTTTTAGTTCCTGCAAACATTGAAGCACTGTGGTGTGTTTCTTACATGATGTTCAAAAACGCAAATCTCGGGGATAAATGGTTCTATGCGTTCATAACGGATATGACGTGGAAAAATGATTCGGTAACTGAAATATCCTTCGAAATTGATGTTATGCAAACGTGGATGTTCGAAATTGAATACAAGGATTGCTATGTTGAACGTGAACATGTTTCCAATGATACTGTCGGCCTACATTTAGTAGAAGAAAACCTAAACGTGGGTGAATATGTAATTAAGGCATCGGACACGGTTGCTGAAATTACGGCACTATCCATTATTGTTTCTACCACGGTTGATGATTTGGGTGCAGACGTTGAAGGAATCATGTATACCCACGTTTATAGTGGCAATGCTTACTTATCCTATACTTCAAGAGACGACGTTAACGCGCTTATTGACTACTTATCAACCACAGGAAAAGCGGACGCAATTAATAACATTTTTATGATGCCATCAACGTTCGCCGAACCTGGTGAGTCGGCCTTTGTTTCTAGACCAGAAAGGAAACTAATTGATAAAACGGTCACTAAAAATCTTTATGATTTAGATGGGTATGTTCCTAAGAATAATAAACTTTTCACATACCCATATAATTTTTTAGTTGTAAGCAATAACCATGGCGAATCGAACATTTACAAGTATGAAATGTCAAGCGATTCACAAATGGTATTCTATGTTAGTTGTGACCTTGCACCTTCTCCGACTGTGTTTCTTATCCCTCGTTTTTATAAAGGGCTAACCAATTACGAAGAGACAATGAGGTTAACAGGATACCCTCTCTGTAATTGGTCAACGGACATCTATAAAATTTGGATGGCACAAAATGCTGTCAGCCATGTTACGGGTGCTGTTGGAATGGGAATATCGCTAGGTGTTGGCGTTGCAACTCTAAACCCTGTCGCAATATCAAGCGGTCTGTTGGGTGTAGCAAATTCCATAGGGCAGTTTTACGAAAAGTCCATTCTTCCGAATCCTTCACACGGTTCCGCAAGTGGTTCGGGTAACGTTTCTCAAGGTATTCAGAATTTTTCTTTTTATAAGAAAACGATACGCTCCGAATTTGCTCGAATTATCGATAATTTTTTTGACCGATTCGGGTACAAGGTTAATGAGCTAAAAACACCCTCTATTAAGACTAGACTTAACTGGAACTATTTGAAAACATTGGAATGCAACATAAGCGGAAATATCCCAAATAAGGACTTGAGAAAGATACATGAGATTCTTACAAACGGGGTGACGTTTTGGCACAACGACAATGTTGGCAATTATAACCGAGCAAATCCCACTATATAAGGAAGTGATAAATTGTCTAAGAATAAAAGTAGCTCTAAAAACATTGGTCAAACTGGGTGGTTGGAGATATACAGCATTCTAAAGGAACTGTTTATCACTTCCTTTGATTGGAAAAACCTGCCCTTAACAGTCAACCCACGTTTTTTGGAGTTGAGTCTTTTCGATTATGGAAAGATTGTATTTTTCAAGGATGATATTCTAGGACACTTAGCCTTAAAGGCAACGCAGGAGGGGCAACTTGACGTTTATTACGAACCGTTAAATATTCGTGCTTATGGAGGCGGTGGCTATCAAGCGGTTCGCAAGAATAACAGAGATTGCGTCGTAATCTATAACAATTTTGTTAGGGATACACCACATAATCGTGTTATGGATTACGCTAAAAGGATTTGGAATATCGAAAAAACGATTGACATTAATGTGCAAGCTCAAAAAACCCCATTCCTCATTAAGACAAGTAAGAAGCAAGAGTTGACAGTTAAAAACCTTTACAAGCAGTACGATGAGTTCGAACCAGTTGTTTTTGTTGATGAAGATATGGACTTATCAAAGGTTAATGTTGTTCTAACTCCTGCACCATTTGTCGCACGTGATCTAATGGACTTAAAAAAGCAAATCTGGAATGAGGCTCTATCGTACATTGGTATCGAAAACAATTCCGCCGAAAAGAACGAACGTCTAACAGAAAATGAGGTTATGGTGTCGAATGGACTAGCCATTGCAAGTCGTAATTCCAAACTCCAAGCACGTAAAAATGCAGTAGAAAAAATTAATGCGATGTTCGGGGTATCTATTATTGTTGAAACCAACAACCCCTCACTTCTAGAGGTAGATGTTGAGAAGGAGGTTGAAACGAAAAGTGAGTAGGTACACAACCGAACTGCAAAACATTATTTTAAGTGAATTCGATTTAGGAATGGATTTATACCCTATTTTTAGTGAAGAGTACAGAGCATCGTTAAACGCTAAGATATTTTCACACTATTATTTTCACGAAATTGGGTTTGAGACTGTTTCACGTTTCAAGCATTACCTTAATGCCACCATGAACGAAATCATGCCGTACTACAATCAGTTATTTCAAAGTCAGCTATTAGCCATCAATCCTCTTCTAACATTTGAAAGGAAGGTTAATTCCACCAAGGATGTTGGGTCCACCAATGTGGAGGATTTGTCCAACACCACAGTAAAAACATTAGACAACATCACAAATCAGTCAACCAATACTACCATAGCCTTAGATTCAACTAACACTAAAACGGTTGTTGACACCACTGCTATTGATGGGACGACAACCCAAACTGAAAATATTATCAAGGGGGTTGATAATACAACCAACCAAACGACAGGGGTTATTAAAGCATCGGACACGGTTGACCATCAAACGTCGCATAATGTTGCTAGTGTTGACACCGCTTCAAATATTGATACCGACGACAGTGTTATTGTAGATCAAGACGCAACGCAGAACACCACAATTGCATCGACTAAAACTAATGACGGTGCAAACACCGTCAACGACAAGGATATTTTCAGCGACACCCCTAAAGCGATATTAAGCGTTGAGGACATAAACACAAACCTCTATGCGTCAAATGCTAGAATTAAGACTAATGCTGTTGTAGTAGATGAGAGTGAAGTTCTTGCAAGCACAGAAGGGATAACCAAAACTGACAATTCCACCACTACGACTACAACTGGCGTTGTGGCGACAGGTACTAATGTGTCAGACAGTTTAACAACCAATGACTCAACTAATGCCATCGACGAAATGGTTAACACCACTGACTTAACGGTGTTGGTTAGTGATGAAACCGTTGATACAACCAACTCAGTAATCGTTTCCAACGATTCCACAACTAATGTTAGTGACACGACTGTTGTTGGTAGTGATGAGACTAACGTTATGACAGGCAATGTTATTGTTGCTGTTGATGAAACAGAAACAAACAACGCCGATAACACGCGCACCCAAACGTTAAACGAAGTAAACGTTGTAACGGAAAACGGTTTTGAAATACCGTTATCTGACCTATTGTTAAAATACCGTGAAACATTTCTAAATATTGACATGTTAATTATTAAAGAATTAAAGGATTTATTCCTTATGATCTACTAAGGAGGTTATCCAATGCTAGAAAAGGTTAGTCAGTATTGCAGAAATGTACACAACTTTGTGTATGAAGGTTCGTTGTCAGTTTACGAACTCTTGCTAAAAGTTATCCTAAAGGAAGATGAGATTGTAGACTACACCAATGCCTTAGAGTCAACCGTGAACTCTAATAACATTGCATTAACAACCAAAATTAACACTAACCAAACATTAATTAATAACAAGGTTGATGCTAATCAGGTGACAATTAATTCTAGGGTTGACGCAAACTATTTAGACTTAAACACAAGAAAGGAAAATAGTTCTGATATAACCAATCTTAGAAAACTATCACCAACGGGTGATTTTACAGGACAAATTCAAGGGGTTGACTCACTTATAGTCTTAGCTGAAATATCAACCAATTCAGATAAGATTGATTTCGTCACCGATCAATTTTCGGACGGTGCAACGGGTTTAGTTATTGATTGCGGGTTTTTTGAAGATACCGAAATACAACGAAATTATGACGGGGGTGTCTGGTAATGGCTAGGGATTTAGTTCAACTCCATAGGGGTTTGCTTGCTACTATACCTAATTTAGCCCAAGGCGAGCAAGGTTTTACTATTGATGAAGAAAGATTTTACATCGGTGGGCTTAATGGTAATGTTGGTGTGGCTATGAAGGAAGAATTTGACGAATATAAATCGGAAACTACCCCAAAATTATCCCTATCACTAGACGTCAAATACTATGGTGCAATTGGTGACGGTCTAAGTCATCCATTAAGCGAAAGATACCCAACTTTAGAAGATGCTCAAGCTGTTTATTCATTCGCAACCGATTTAACTAATGAAATAGACTGGTGTGCTACATGTAAAGCAATTAAGCTTGCAATCTTAACCAAGATAAAGGTAATTTCTGTTCCTCACGGGCATTATATTTGTAATTTACCAATTATTGCCGACTTTGGTGGGGTTCCATTATCTGTTCCTTACGTTACAGCAATATCCATAGTCGGTGAACGTAGTACGTATTACACATCACGCTATGGGGCATTAAGTAAAGAAACTTGTGCGGTGGGTTCTGTGCTTGAGTATACAGGGGATTCAGGGGATTTTATTTCTACATCGGGTCGCCTTGCAATGGGTTTTCAGGTAAAAGATATAAATCTAATAGGTAGGGGTGACTACGATTCAGAACTCGAAAAAATCATTAATACGGCAAAAGGATTAAATTTAGTTGGTTGCCCCAACTTTACATTAGAGAATGTTGCCGTAACAGGGTTTGATATAGGGATAGAAACATTTAACACTTTTTCTGGAATTATGACAAAGGTTGACTCTGTACAGAATAACAAGAATTATGTTGCTGAGAGTTCAACAAATGCCGTTGTGTTCAATGCCTGCAATTTTCACCAAGCCAATCAATTCGGTGTAGTTATTGAAACCACCAAGTCCACGGGAACTATTAGCGGCTTACAATTTAACGGTTGCACCCTTGAAGGCCAACCTTTGGGTGTGTTAATTAACCCTAAGTTAACCACTATAAGTGACATTGAATTTAATACCCCTTATTTTGAAGTTAACGATATGCTTGTCAAAGTTGGTTATGATGAAGAGGGAGCCGAATCGTTGAGTTATGCGAATAACATTACAATGAATACAGTACGGTATAGTGGAACTAATCCTAACCCCTCATTTTTCAAGCTAAATAACGTTCGTGGTTTCGATGTTAATTCGTCAAGTATCTACTTTAGTGCAAAACATTTCGATATAAGCGACACCGTAACAGAATTACGTGTTAACGGGCATAGGAACAGTGGGTTTGAGTTACCATCTAGCAAAAAAGCTATTGCACGTTCAATTCAACGAAAAATACCCTTCAACCTCATACCAAATGGGAATTTTGAAGGTGTTAATTTCCCTGTTATTGTTTCTAGTAGTGCAACGTTGACACTTGCGAAATCTGTTGATGATGAACAATCGCAATTGGAAATAACGTGTGCTAGTACTAATACCTTGGCCTATATCGAATGGCGAATATACGGTGCAAATCAGCTTATTGGAAAATCTAATTTAGGATTCTCTGCTTTAATTAAGCGTGATAGTGAGTTAAGTGTTTGTAGAATAGGTACGTATAAATCAAATGGCGCTCAATTTGGGGGTGATGTAGCTGTTAATACTGATGGCAACGATTCGGCATACACGAATATTCGCGGAATTACTACAACTGTTCCTGTTGACGTTGGTGCCTATATATCAGTAAGGTTTTATATACAAAATAATTCAGGGGTTGCAAAGAAGGTGTATCTTAAATCATTGCAAATTAGTACATCCGATTCAGGTGCACTTGTGGCATCACCGTATGATGCGTTGTGCGGAAACTCTGGAACAGTGACGGTGACAACAGGTGCACCAACTTCGGTACCTATCACCACCCCATATGCAGGGTCCGCCACAAATTTTAGGGTATTGCTAACGCCTAATTTTGAGGGTTCTGCCTATGTTACTAAGGGTGGTGACGGAACTTTTACTATAACAGGTGTTTTTACAAGTGGGGTTTCAGGCAGTATTGACTACCTTGTTATACCGTCATTCAGTGGAACTATACTATAAATTAAGGGGTGTTAATTTATGGAAGATCAATTAGTTAATTTGATTGGAAATGTTGGGTTTCCTATTGCTGTGGCAGTTTACTTGCTTATTCGAGTTGAAAGTAAAATGGAGAAATTAACCGATTCAATAGTCCAACTTAATGTAAGTCTAAAAAAGGAGTAGGGGGTTAAGAAATTGACTATACCGTTTGACCGCTCGCAATCAAAATTAATTGTTGTCCATCATTTGGGTGATGGGCAACCCCCTTGTAAAACTGTTGATGAATTAATTAGACGTTCCACACCTATTGGCTATGGTGCACCTGTTTATGATTTCGGTGTATTAGAAAACGGTGAATGCGTTGAATTACGTTCGTTAATGTTGCAGGGTGCACACTGTATTCCAAACGTTGCTAGGTATGAACATGAAGATAGACAATGGTGGAATAAAAAGTCTATCGGGATCGTTGTAGCTAGTGACAACGAGAAATATTCTGTTAACGAAAACATGTATGCAGGATTGATAAATAAACTTGTTTACCTGTGCAACATGCAAGGAATTTCTGCTGATAACATCTATCCTCATTTTCAGGTGTATAGTACAAAGTGCCCCGGTGCTAGCTATCGGAAGTTGTGTCTAAATACAGGTCATTTGGACTATGATAGGGTTGAACAATCCGTGAATAGTAGATGCCTATTAAAAGCCAACCTCTAGGCAATTCTCATGCCAACCCCTCACCTCAACGAATCTCCCTAAAATCGAATCTCTCACCACACACGAAATAAGGCCTGTCCTAGAGGCCTTATTTTATTTGGTTATACTGACACCTAAAACTTTATTTCGTGTCTCCTGACAAAATTTTCCCCCACGGTGCCGGGTGTTTCCTAAAATCCGAAAATTTGGCATGAAAATTGTGCGACGTTATTTTGTTTATTTTCCTCAAACCCCAAAATACCATGTACAATCCTATCATATAATGCTATAATTAGATAGTGAATAAATTATACGGAGGAATTTACATGAAAAAAGTTGCTGAAAAATATGAGGGTTTGGTTAAGGCATTGTCTGAGGGGGTTGAGGTTGTTGGCAACGTGAAAACTGTCAAGGCTGATAACTGCAATTTTCAACTTAACATGTCTGATGGCTGTATAGCTACTTGCGACACCTTTAAAGTTTTATACCGTATGTTGCAACGTGAAGTTAAAAACATGAATTTGAGTGGATATATCTTTAATGAGCGTGGCGTTATTATTTGTCGTGTTGATAAGGAAATTTGTGATTCGTGTATGCTCGAAAACTGTAATGGATGTAAGAGTATAATTTGTCAGTATTAGCTCAACACCCAAAACCAACTGTCAGAAAACTCCACTTTTTGGCAGTCACAATTCAACCAATTATCTCATCGAATTTACCCTTGTCGAAAATTGCGTTTTCTACAGATCATTTTCGTTACGTGTAGAAAAGGGGCTTTTTTGACAGGGTAAATTTTAATATATCCCC
>Ga0209728_1001208_pt1 | contig 16628 bp, 21 predicted proteins | sample RifGroD1_FD_183997 | JGI IMG/M metagenome (GOLD analysis project Ga0209728, IMG submission 183997) | Groundwater microbial communities from Rifle, Colorado, USA - Groundwater D1 (SPAdes) (version 2) | ecosystem: Environmental > Aquatic > Deep subsurface > Groundwater | place: Rifle, Colorado... | reverse complement strand
CTAAAAGAAGCGTAAATACACCAAGAAGGATGTTTTTAAATAAAATCACTCCTCAAAACTCCCGCCCCCGCCTCATTACGCTTTTTTCACGGTATTTTTTACTGGTTGGTATTTCACCCCCGCCCTCTATCTCAACCTTTCTTTGGTTAATAATTATTACTTTTTAATACTACTATCCGTAATTATTGGGCTTTCTTATATCACAAAGAGTATATTAATTTTAATAAATAGTATAACAGAGTGAATTTGTATTGACAATGTGGTCTAAATTATATATATTTACACTATGATTAAAAACAAAAAATTACAAATTAGATTACCAGAAGAACTCTTAGAGTATCTCAAAAAAGTAACAAATAATATATCTTTATACCTCCGTAATTTAATACAAGAAAAAATTGACAACAATCAAAAGAGCGAACCACACCCATTAGCACTTGCCCCTCGTACTCCGTATCTCTACTATGCAAAACTTTTTAAAGTAATCGATGGTGACACTTTATTACTCGATGTCGATGTTGGCTTTTTTATGAATATAAAAATTAAAGTTCGTCTTGCAGGTGTTAATACTCCGCCTCTTTCCACACTTGAAGGTATTAAAGCCAAAGAGTTTGTTGAAAATGAATTAATAAATTGTCAGTTAATTATCGAAACTCGTAAAAAAGAAAAATATGGTCGTTATCTTGCCTATATCTATTATCACAAAGAATTTACGAAGTTTGAAGATATTATTAGGAATGGTAAATTATTAAATGATGAATTGATTAATAAAGGATTTAGTGATATATATCAATAAATCCTTTACTTAATTTCTTAATTAACTTTGCGGTCTAAACATTGATAGAATAACTCTTGCAGTTCCTTTGACCAACTCATAATCATTGAACCAGTACTATTAACATTCTCTTTTGTTGGTGGCTCTTCACATAATAATAGCAATTCACCAACGGCTTTTAATTTACTCATTCTAAAAACAAATTGACTCTCAATTTCTGCTAAACCTGTGTTATCTGGCATAAAATTTCTCCTTACATAAAATTTATATTTACAAAAGTAAAAATATTAGATAAAATAGAAATGGGTTTTTAAAAAAATTATTATTTTGTTCGATATAAATTGTTTTATTTATAAAACCTCCTTTGTTTTTTAGAATTCTTTAAGAATTTGATATACTTATTATATCGATTTATAGATATTTGTCAATAGGAATTTATCATATTTCTAAAAATAATATCTATAAGTCGAGATTATTAGAGATAAAAAATGGACTGGATTAAAAAAATAGAAATTATTGAGGCTAAACTGAACCTTAATACAAATCAATTAGCTAAAACTTTAAATATAAATTCTCGATATATCTATGAAATAAAAAGTGGTAAAAATAAAAATCCGTCTGCTAAGTTTGCAAATGACTTAATAAAAGTTTTAGGAATAAGTCCCGACTGGCTTTTCTCTGATAATGACGATGGGGATGTTATAAAAAACAATAATTTATCACTCGAAAACGAAAAGTTAAAAAAAGAACTTGAAGAATTAAAAAACTACTATTCTCAAACTATTGATAATATTTCAGATAGAGAAGAAATTATATCAAAAATCAATGAAACTATTCAAAATTTAGACAAAGAAACTTTAAAATCGTTATATACTATTTTAAAACCGTTTGAAAAGAATTAAATATATTATTTTACTATAATACACCTAAAAATATCAATAATCCTATCTAAACATAGTTTATCAAAGTTTTTTTTCTATTCTTAGAAGAAATATTAATTTTTATTTACAAAATTAGAAAAAATCGTTATAATTCTTTGAAATTGTTAATTTTATATAATTGTAGTTATGAATAATCTTGATTTTTGGATGATAAAATGAAATATAGTTATAGTTTGTTAATAAGAGAATATATTTATCCAGAGAAAGTCGAATATGATGATACTAAGCTATTTCAATTAGTTTGTCCTGAATGTAAAGAACCTGTATTTAAAGTAAAAAGAGATGACAAAATTAATTATTTTTCTCATTATAAAAAAAAGTCCAATGATGATATTTGTAATTTGAGAGTTGATTCAAAAAATAAGAATGAAATTGAATTAGAATCAAAAGAAAATAGAGGTCAAAATCTAAAGCATTTTTTATCAGTATTTAAAAAATATTTGGCATTAAATGAAACTGGCAATGATAAAATTATTAATATATTAGAGGGAATTTTAAATAAATCTAAAGGTATTAATCATATATTGGACTTCTATATCGAAATTGTAAAATCATTTGATTTTCAGAAACAACAACTTTTTGATTGTTTTGATGATTATTTTATGGATATTACTGAGAATAATACAAAAAAATTTCCAACACAATTATCTATTGATTTACAAAAAAATTATGCATTTGATTTTTATCAACATCTTACATCTGAAATAGTAAAAGATAATTTAAAATTTTTAATATTATATTCTGCTGGTTTCTTAACAGAAAGAATATCTTTAGCTTCAAAAATTAGAAGAATTGAGAGATGGGAAAAAATAATTGTTGATATAATTTCAAAATTTTTTTTACCTATGAGCATAGATGAAGCAAATAATTTATTGAATTATTTAAAGGAATATAAATTTAATAAAGAAAGTAATTTTATTTCAGAAAATTTATTGCAAAAAATATTTTCTGAAATATATCATGAATCTTTAGGTGTTTTATTAAGATTACCATATTTTGAAATGTTAAAAGATACAACAATATCAAAAATTAATACAATTTCTAATAGCCAGCAGTAAGCCATAAATTTGGTTGTAATTATTAAAATAAAAGATTTGAGGATAAAAAATTGGGTGATGATATATTAGATAAATCAACAAAATTTTTAGAAATATTATCAAAATATTTTGCTCCTATATTTGTAATGTCTGGAGTTATTTTATTTATTCCTGATAATTGGATATTACATTTAGGATTAGATACATTTAAAAAACAATTTCATTTATATATTGGTTTAACATTTTTAATTACTTTATCATTTATTTTAATTACACTTTGCAGTTTTATCTATAAAAAAATAAAATCTGAAATAGAAGAGTTAAGAAAAGTAAGTGAAATAAAAAAATATTTGAAAGAATTAACTCCTAAAGAAAAAGAGATATTAGAATCATATATAAAAAAAAATACTCAAACACAAAATTTAGATTATAAAAATGGTGTAACATCTGGATTAGTTAGAAAAGGAATATTATATCGAGCATCTAATATTGGTACTATCTATTGTCATTTTGATTATAATATCTATCCATGGATTTTTAAATATTTAAAGAAAATATCAAAAACAACTGATAATAAATAAATTATGATTTATTAAGGAGATTTAAATTGAGTAAAGATTGGATTATTAAAGAACTAGAAAAGAAGAATAAAATTTATGATTCTGTTTTTATAATGAATCCAGAATCAGTAAGTCAAATTGATAAAGATATTAATTTTATATATAGTGGAATTGGTGAAAGTTTAAAAGGAACAAATTTATCTATTTTTAACCAAGATTTTAAAATTGAAGATGTAATTTCTGAATCTCGTACTATTAGAAAATCAATGTTTGTATTATGCAATCCTGATAAAATAACAAAGGATAAAAAATTGAATTCGTTATGGTATTTGAGAGGAGAAATCATTTGCTCAATGTTAGATTATTTTTTATCATTTGATTTTATTCTAGATATTCCTATAAAATATTGTGATAATAATAGAATAATAAATTTATTACATCTTATTAGTTCATATACTGATTGTTATCATATAAAGTTAGTCTTAGAAAGAGAAGAAAAACTATATTCAATAACTATTCAGGATGGGTTTGGTAATGGATGGTTAATTGATACTCTTAATGGAGCTAAGATTAAATTAATGAATAAAATTAAGTCATATATTAACCTAATTAAATCTATTGAGAAATATGAAAATGATTTATCAAATACTGATTTATTAGATGAAATAGAAAACAATTTAACTCTTTTACTTGAAAGTAATACAGATGTTTATGATTGATAAATTTATTGAAATTTATTATAAGGAGAATTTCAAATGAGTAACATGATGATGTTTGATCCACAATTAATTATTTCTGGAATAGGAGCTACCTTACAAGCTATTCAAACATGGTTACAATTTAGCAATTTTTTGATAACCTACTGGAATACTAGTAATTAATTCCCACCTAATCCCCTTCATATCCACTCACCACCCAGCGAGACAAGATAATTAATCACATTCTCACAAACACCCCCTCTAACGAAAAACCCAACAGATTAAACAAGGTAAGAGAGTACAAAATAAGAGTCCATAAAAATTCCAGCACCTATAACTTTTCAAACAGTTCTATTATAACGCCTTCTGGGTCTGTTGTATAAACGATGTTATATTTATTCAATCCAAATCTAACTGTTTGAGGTTCAGATATAAATTTTATCCCTTTTTCGAGTAATTGACTATACATATTTTTTAAATCAAACACTTCAAAGCATATTTCATACAATCCATAAGAAGTAAAATTTTCTATAAATTCTTTTTTATTTGATACATTTTTATTGTCAATTATTTGAGTTAATTCTAAATAAGACTCTTTGTTATTAAAACTCTTTTTTAACATAACAATTCTCATAGAAATAGTATCAATATTTAAATATTTATTTATATTTTTATCATTATTTTTATTTATATCTAATATTTTCTCAAAACCAAGAATATCAATATAAAATGGTAATAAATTATCTATATTTCTTACACAAATACCAATATGGTCAATTCCGCCAATCATTAAAATTCCTTTAATTACTATTTTTCTTTAAGATATAATTATTTATTTTTTCGATTGTGTCAAAATTTGATATAATTAAATCTTCAGATTCTATTTCTATTTTGAAATATTTTTCTATTTCTGTCATTATAGATATAAATTCTAATGAATTAATGTTAAATTGTTCAATAAGATTATCTTTTTCATTTATTTTTGAAATATCTATTTTCTTTTTATTCTTTTTTATTATTTTTAGTATATTATTTATATTATCTACCATAAGAATATACAGCCTCTCTTTTAATAAATATTTATATCAATAAAATCAGTAGTATTATTTATATTATCCCAAGTTTTAGAAAAAATACCAGGTAATAGGTTAGTTTTGATACTATATGAGTAAATATTATTCCATAAGTCGTTTTTTTGCTCTTTATAGTAAAAATTAATAATGTTATTATTATATTCTACTTTTAAGAAAATATTTGTTGTATCTATTTCCTTTTTTAATAAATTTGATTTTTTTTCTAATTCAGGGTATAAAATATTGATAAATTTGCCCATTTCTAAACCAAACATTATTTTATGCCCATTTTCCAGTTTTAGTATTATTCCATTTTGGAAAGATTGTCCTTTTTCGCTATAACTAATAATATTTGTTTCAAAATTAAAATCTTTATTATTGGTTTTATAGTAAATTTGAGGAGCGTCATCTTGCAAAAGCCATAAATTATATATTTTATCTTTTGATAAGACTATTTGTATAGAATTATTTGATATTTCATTAATTGTAGCATTATTTTTGTTTTTTATGATAATATTATTGTTTTTATTGGATTTTTCATTCATTTTAGTTTTTATAGCCTCAATATCTAATGAATTTATTATATCATATAAAATATTTTTAGTTATGGAGATAAAATTTTCTAATTGATTTTTTATTTTATCAAATCTATAAGTAGCTCTCATTATTTCTATAGACAAAACATTAATTGTTTGATTATAATTTTTGGTTAATTCATTATAATTATATTCTATATTATTTAAAATATCTTCTTTAATTTCGCCTTTTAGTAAGTTAAATAACATTTTATAAAAAACATTCCTAAAATTTATCTGAAAAAAGATGTTATCAAGTTGTAATTTAGATTTGTCTTTGTTTATATAATTTATCAATTCGTAAGATATTTCTTTAATTTTGTCTTTTTCTAATGCTTCTTTAATAATATTATACATATCAAATAATACATCATACTTAGAAAGATTATTATCAATATCTTTTTTTTGAATTTTCCAGAAAAAACTATAATTATAAGAGGCAAGAGATTTATAAAAACTCTTTGACATATCATATAAAACTTTAAATGGAATTATAAAATCTTTATAAAGGGGTTTTATTCCCCCTTCATGATGTAAACTATCTAACGCATAAAATATTTTTCTTTTTATATCATAACCTTTTATTATAAAAAAATGTGGATGATGTCTTTTCTTATAATCATCAAAGTAATAAAGTTTAAATAAATCTCCAGGTACTAAAATGGATGAGGATTCATCTAAATTTGAGATAATTGTATCAATAAAATCTTCATATTTAGTAAAATTTAGCTTTGATACAGTTATATTAAAGCGTTTTTCCATTATTTGATTATGAAATATCAAAAATCTTTCTATTAATGAATCCATTGTAAACAAATCTATATTATAATAATCATCACAGAAAGACCACCCATAAAAGCTACTGTACAAAAGAAAATAATCAAAATATTCTTTTTTATATGAACTGTATATAATAGCCCACGGCTTGTAAAAACAGTTTACTTCTTTCCATGTTAAGTCGTCTTCATTTGCTAAAATATTATTATTTATATAAAAATTGTTTTTTTTATCCACAAATAACCCCTCAATAATTAACTAATTGTTAAATCTTTAAGCCAGCGTTTTGAAAAAAACCTATGGAATACACCAAAAAGTTTAATAACTTCTTCAAATAAAATAAATAAGATTACTAATTGATATGGTAATTTTAATATGAAGGCAGCTAAAGCCATAAGTGGAACTCCAAAAGCCCACATAGCTATTGAAGCTAGCATAAATTTATACCTTGTATCTCCCCCAGCTTGTAATATTCCCATAAAAAATGTCATATTTAAAACTTTTATCCAAAGCATACAACCATAAATTAGAAGTAAATATTTAGCATAACTAATTGTTGAGTCATTTACTTTATAAAACCCTAATATTTGACTACCACCAATGATTAATAAAGAACCAGCTAATAAAGCTAGGATAAAATTAAACAATAAAAATACCTTAGAATATGAGTAAGCAGTTTCTTTCTCATTAGCACCTATTTTATTTCCTATCATTATTACGGCAGCTGTACACATTCCACCAAAAACCGTAAAAGCTAAACCTTCAATAGTATTAGCAACATTTATAGCTGCAAACCATTCTGTACCAAGTCTTGAGTATATTATGTTATATGCTATCATACCAAACGACCAAACCGCACTTGTTAGCATACCAGGTATTGTTATTTTTGCAAATTTAGGTATAAATTGTAAATCAAACTTAAACATATTTTTGAAAATAAGTAATTTATCTTTTTTTGTTATTATCATAAGAGAGCTAAATTCAAATATTCTTGCTATTACTGTACCAATAGCAGCTCCTTCAACGCCTAATTTAGGAAAATTAAAGTTTCCATAAATAAGTAAATAGTTTAGAACTATATTAATAAGCATTGCAATAGTTGATATTGTTGATGGAAATATAGTATTCTGAATACTTCTTAGACTAGCTGCAAAACCAAAAGAAAATGCAGTAAATATATAGCTAAATCCAACTATTCGTAAATACTTCGCACCAATGCTAATTACTTCTTTATCAGTTGTATAAAGACTTATAATAGCACTCGGTAAAAAGATAGCAATTATCGAAAATATAGTCCCTATAAAGGCATTTATTATTAAACATAAATTTAAACTTTTATTTAAGCCTTCATAATCTTTTTTGCCAAAAAATTGAGCCATAAATACAGAAGAACCTCCTGTAATACCATATAAGAAAAAACTAAATAAAAAATAAATTTGGTTTGCAATACCAACACCAGCAATTGCTTTTTCTCCGAGTTGCCCAATCATTAAAGAGTCTACATTATTAATTGAAACCATTATTATATTTTGTATAATTACAGGTATAGCAAGTGTAAAGATTGATTTGTAAAAAGACTTGTCTTTTAAAGTTGTCATCATATTATTTCTCCGTTAAAAAAATTTAATATTTCATTTAATTGATTATTTTTAAATGTTTTAATTTTATTTTCGTTATTATCGTAAATATTTATTTCTTCGTTTTTTAGTAAAATATAGTTTTCTACTCCAAGTTCTTTGGATGTTTTTATTTTTTGTTCAATAGAAGTATCTAAGTCATCTATATAACAAGAAATATCATTATTTAATTTACGATATATATCATTGGTTAATTGAGTATTTTCTGATATTATGGATATTTTAAAAGGTCTAACACTATTAGGCCAATTAATAATACCATTTTTAAATTTTTGAGAAATTATAGAGTAAATTATCCTTTCTATTCCAATCCCATAACTCCCCATTTGTAATTTATTGTTTAACAAGTTTGAATACATATCATACAATTTATATATATGGGCTATTTCAAGTCCGCTAAATTCTTTTTCATATATATTACTGTCTTCTTTTTTAATAGCAAATTTTTCTTTATCTTCTTTAATAAAAAATATTTCGTTTCCATTAATATCATTTGCTATAAATTCTTGTGAAACATCCTTAAATAATAAGTCTCTACTTGGTGGAGTTAAATAAAATTCAAGGTCAAGTTCATTAAATAATTCTATATACATTAATTTTACAGACTCGTAATAAGAATCCAAATCCTCTTTTGTAGGTGAAAAACTATATCCATCTTTCATAAAAAACTCATTTAATCTAACAGGGTATCTTGTATCTTTTTCACTTCTATATTTTCTTGAAATTTGAAAAAAACTTTTTGTATTTTCTATTTTACTATCAATATTATTAATAAAATGAGTTATTATTTCTTCATGTGTTGGTAACATATACTTAGATTTATTATCATGGGAGAAATAAATACCCATAGTTTTTAAGAAACCGCCTTTTACTCTTTTACTAATAGGAATATTCTCTTCATCAATAAAAGAGGGCATACATATTTCATAACAATTAATTTTTTTCATTTTGTCTTTTATTAAAGAAATGATTTTAGAGTAGATTAGATTACCCAAAGGTAAATAAAATAAAACTCCTTCTTGATGAGTATAAAAAATATATTTTTTCAAATAACTTAATATATCAGAAGAATTGTTTTTGTTTGTAATAAGTGAACTTAAATACATATATACCTCAACAAATTTATACTTTTTTATTCGATTTGATTGTTATAACCAAGTTTACAATTGAATCTATTGTTCTTACATGTTCAACATCAAAATCCTCATAATCAAGGATTTCGATAGAGTATTTGCTTTCTAAAGTTGTAAGTAATTCTACTAATTTAATAGAGTCAAGATAGCCATCTTCTATTAATAAAGTACTGTTATTAATTCTTGATAAATCGTCTTCTGTTTTATCCTTTTTTTTGTTTAATTTTAAAAATTCGTAAATTGACTTTTCTACTTCTTTTTTTAATGATTCCATAATATCCTCCAATTTTTTTATTTCATCAAATAATTTGTATTAAATTTTGTAGAGTGACCTTCACCAACAATAGGCATTCCACAATTAAATTTAAATTCACATTCGTATTTTTCTTCAACAAAGTTATAAATAGCTATAGTTAATACATTATCAAGATAGATATAAGGACTATTCTCACAAAAATTTACAGAAAATGGAGATTTATCTATAATTCTTAATGGATATACTAAAGCACCATCAGAAAAACTAATTTTTTTAATATTTTCTTTAAGTTTTATTTTTTTATCTAATGTCATATCTGAAGCATTTAACATAAATACTTGGTTAGGATGTACTGTTACAACAATTTTCTCTTCATTATTAAATCTAAAAAATCTATGTCCTGCAAGTCTTATAAAATTAGGGTCATTACCATAAACACCAAGTTTAGTAGTCTTATTTTCATTTATAGAATATTTTTCAATAGAACCAGCACCAAAAGAAGAAACATTATCTCTATTATAACCTAACTTATTTAAGGTAATAAAAAATGTATTGTCTTTTAATTCGTCAAATTCAATATGAGCAGGACAATCAGGAATAACATTTATCCAATATTTTTTGTTATGTAAGTCATAAGTAAGACATAGAGAATCCCTTAAACCATTATTATATATTTCTCTTTTTATTTCTACTGTTTCTTCTTCTATCTTTTTAGGATAAGGTAATTTAGGGTCTGTATTCATTTCAACAAGAACCAAATATCTATTGTCTGGAGTAAGATTAACACTATGAATTTGGTCTGCACAAGGAACTGTTTCAACTATATTAAATTTATCGTTTTCAATATCATATTCTATAATGTCTAAATCAACTTTTAAAGATGGGTTTTCAAATCTTTTATACATATCTTTAAATTCCCATCTACAAGTGTACATTTTATTATTAATAATTTGATTTGTAGAAGAATAAACTTTTTGATTGCTACAATTTTCATCATAAATTTTATATGCTTTATTACTTGTCAAATCAATTTTAATAAAAAAATTAGTATGAATTAACGAAACTATTATTAAATTATTTCCTTGCTCTCCTTGATGTGCCATGAATACATATCCAATTAATTGATTAAATGTCATATTATGAGGTGTATTAGGATAATCTTTATATTCTTTCATAATTTCTTTAAAAATATTAACTTCTTCTTTTAAATCTATTTCAAAAACAACTATTTTTTTGTCTTTAAAATTTATCAAATAATAAAAATGGACAAAATCCGAAGCCCAACAAGGCGAAAAAATAATATCTTGACATTGAGGGGGAATATTTAAATTTTCTGGAAAATCAAAGGTATGAACTACCATATTTAATTCTTTTTTCATATTAACCTCTATTATCTTGTTTTTTTACTGCAAAACCATCAAATTCAAATAGTAAATTATCACGACATACATGATTTTCTACAAAAGTAAAATTTGTATTTTCAAGCCCAAATTCTTCTTTAACTTTCAAATAATCAGAATAATAATTTTTATCTTTAAAAAAACATGTTGATTGACAAATATCCGAAAAATCCAATCCATATTGTCCTAAAATTTCTTTTACATTAAGGAAAGTTGTTTTGATTTGATTGTAAGGGTCATTATGATATATTGTATTTCCATTACTATCAATACTTGCTGTACCAGATATTTGGATTTCTATATAATCTTTTGTAATAACTGCTGTTCCTCTTGCAAAAGTTGGATTAAATAAATAATTACTTCCAGCTGGTTCTTTTTGCATTTTATTATAAATCCTACTTGTTATTTGTTTATTATCGTTTGATTTTACACAATAAAGGTCTAAATGAATATCTCTAAACTCACAAGAAGAGCCACCAATACAGGTACTACTTGGTAAAGTGTTGGAATGTATAGAAAAATCTATTTTATTTTTTTCAAAAAACTCAATTCTTGCATCATTGAACTTTTTATAATCAGAAAGTACATCTTTCATATAAATCCATGTTCTTACCACATTATCTGGGTTGAAGTTATTTTGGGATAAATATTTTTCTAAATTTTGGTATAAATTTCTATATTCACATTCGCCATCTTCTAAATAACTATTTCCATCTATATCACTTAAATATAAATGATGAATATCATTAGTAATTATTTGTGTTCCTATATTTTTATTTTTAAAACTACAATATTTAGTTTTAATAGTATTTTGATTAATTATATGAATTCCATATAAAAATACACTTGATAATATACCATCAAGTATAGGTTCTCCTTGTATATATGAAGTAATAACATGTCCACCAATAAAGTCTACTTTTATTTTATCTAAAATATCTCTAAATGATAGATACCCAAATATCTTTTCATAGATTACTTGAATTTTATTTATAATTACAAAATTATATAGTTCAGTATATAATTTTACTATCAAATCTTTATCTTTTATACCATTACAGTCAAGATATATAAAATATCTTACATAACCATCACATTCAATAGTTTTTATTTTTAATAAATCTTTAAAATTAATACTCATATTTCTCCTCCATTAATTTATCTTAAAAACTTCTTCTATTGTATAAAAACCCGCTGATTTGTTATTTAAATATAGGCAAGCGTCAATTATGCCTTTTGCAAAAGTTTTCATATTAAAAATGTTAAGAGTTAATTCCATATTTTCATCTTCAAAACCAAATATTACTTTTATTGAGCCAGCAGTTCCGCCACTTCTAATAGAGTTAAAAGCTATTGTATTTTTTCGCCTTCTTTGTCTTCCGTTTCGTCCGTATTCACAATCTTTCGTAATATCATAACCAAGCTCTTTTGCAATAAGTCTTGAGATTTCTTTTCCAGTTCCACTTGGAGCATCAAGTTTTTTATTGTCGTGAAAATCAACTATATCAATATCAACATCTTTAGGTATATTTTTACAAACATTCTTTAGTACAGAATAAAGGATATGTGTTAGTCTTGAAGTATTAGCAGCTAATAATAAAGGTATCTCAGAAGAAGCGTTTTTTAATATATTTAATTCATCTTCACTAAATCCAGTTGTACCACTAACAAAACTCTTTTTGTGTTTAACACATAATTTTAATGTTGAAATACTCACCTCTGGCATTGTACACTCAACAACCATATCCGCTTTATCGATTATATCTTCTATATTACTATACACTTTGGCATTAATTGCTTTTCCAAGCCCACATAATACCCCAATATCACTCCCTATATAATCCCTATCAATTGGAGCAACACCTCCGATTATTTCGATATTGGGATTTTTATAGGCAGTTTCTACAATTGCCTTACCCATTTTACCATTTGGACCAATAATTAGTAATTTCATTCTAGCACCTCTTAATTTTTAATAAAATTTACAACTTTATCTATAACTTTCTCAAAATTATCAAATAAGAAAAAATGACCTGATTCTTTAAATGTGATAATTTCAGAATTTTTTATTTCTTTCTTAATTTTTTTTGCATATCTTAGCGGTAAATGATAATCTTCTTCACCTACCATAATTAAAGTTTTATTCTTAATCTCTGATAGATTAATATTCTGTTTAGGTAAAGTATTTAAAAATTCATAAATACATTTGGTATAATTATATATATCTTCTTGTTTAAAATTCTTTATAAAAAAATCTTGTCTAATCTTATAATAATTTTTTTGTTGATTTATTGTTTTAGCTCCAAACATATGAATATATGATAATAGAAAAAAATCTTTAAAACTATTATCATTTTTACCTTCTAAAATATTTAATAAGATTTTTAATAATAAAGATGACTGAAAAGAAGTAAAATAATTAGATGGTCCCAAAAGAATTAATTTATCTACAAGATGTGGATATTTTAACGCAAATTTTATAGCTATGTCAGAACCGTAAGATACTCCAAGCAAAGAACATTTATTTATTGATAAATTGGTTACTAAATTTAACAAGTCGTTAATATGTTCATCAAAATTGAGATTTTGATTTTTTGAAGAGTCACCTTGATTTCTTTGGTCGTAATATATTACTCTAAAGTTACTATAAAAAGGGTCAAAATTATATTGTTCTTCATAACTTAACCAAATATTGATATTTTGAAGAGAACCATTTAATATGATTAAAGGAGAGCCGTCCCCTTTTTCTAAATAATTAATAATATTGTCATTTAAAATTAGTTTTTTCATTTAAAAATCCATAACATTTTTAATTAAAATAATGTCCTATTAATAGAATTAATTATTAATAAAGTCAATAAAATTTCTTATTTATTTTTTAATAACATTTAAATAAATATTTTCTTATATTTTCTTATATTTTCTTATATTTTCTTATATTTTCTTATATTTTCTTATATTTTCTTATATTTTCTTATATCATATATATAAAAGAATAACAATTAAATTAATGTTTGTTATAAAATATCCTATTTTGGGTTATTTGTCAAACTAAATTATTATTTCTAAAAAAAATAATAATTTGAGTTTTAAATGTACAAAGATAAACAATATACCAAACTACTAGCTTTACTAAAAAATATCAGAAAAGAAAGAAAACTAACCCAAAAAGATATTGCTGAAAAACTTGGCAAACCTCAATCTTTTGTTAGTAAATACGAATTAGCAGAAAAAAGGCTTGATATACTCGAATTACGACAACTTTGTAAAGTTCTTGGCATTGATTTAAAAGAGTTTATCGATAGATTAGAAAAAGTGTTAGATAATTAAAAAAAATACCGTGAAAAAAGCGTAATGAGGCGGGGGCGGGAGTTTTGAGGAGTGATTTTATTTAAAAACATCCTTCTTGGTGTATTTACGCTTCTTTTAGTTCAAGCGGTGTTTATTGACTGTTTCTAAAAGTGTTTTGTAAAACACTTGTAACTCATTGATATATCAAGAGGAATAATGTTTTTAATATTCTACATCACCAATCTTTTGGTGATGTGCCATTTACTTATTGTTACTTTAAAGAAATAAAAGACGGGGGCGGGAGTTGGGGAGAAAGATTTTAGTTAAAAGCGTTTCGCTTTTCTATCTCTATGCTTTTTTAGTTTAAACAGTGCTTATTGAGTGTTTCTAAAAGTGTTTTGTAAAACACTTGTAACTCATTGATATATCAAGAGAAACAATGTTTTTGATATTCTACATCACTAATCTTTTGGTGATACCCCATTCGTTTTTTGTTACTTTAAAGAAACAAAAGACTGGGGCGGGAGTTGGGGAACGGTTTTATTTAAAACCATTTCTTAAAATATATTTAACTCATTCATATATAACAAGATATACAATTTTTAGTTCTTTTTAACTAAAATACAGCTAAAATATTTTACTCCTAACTATTTGCAAACAAACAAATTATACTTGTTTTAATTAAACAAACGCACTCCTACAATTTTCATTAACCACCTTTAACTTATTGAAATATCATAAATTATCATCGTTTTAAAACTTAAAAGTATCTTTAAGTTTTTAGGTTACAACTTCAATATTGAAGTGCAACTTTTGACATAACATAAAGTTAGGGTTGTTTCAAATTAAGGAATTAGGTTTAAAATAACTTATATATTTAACAAAGACTTTTAACATCAACTTTAAAGTAATGCCAACTTTAATACCTAAAATTACAACATCAACTTTAGGGGTTGTATAACCTTTATGTCATTACAATAATTAGAGAAAATAGATTTAAAACTAAGATATTTAATAATATAGCCTGAAATATTTATTAGAATGGTTTAGATGATTACTCATATCGTTTCTTATGCGTAATTCAAAAAACTTATAGTGCAGTTTCTGGAATATAAAAAAAACTGCCATAATGCACTTTCTTAAAGTCTAAAAAAACTTTGTGATTTTGTAAAGAAAAATATTTAAATATTTCAGTCTAAGCAATAAAATTACATCGCTGTAACTTTATTGCTTAATAATTCTTTTACTCTTCATTATCAAACTCAAAACCTCTTGCCTTGTAAAGTGGTATCCAATGGGCTTTGTAAAAATCATAACCTAATCCATCTATCCCAAGTAATATTCCACATTCGCAAGACTCATACACTAAAAAACCGCATTCTTCTACTTTTTCTATGTTTTCTCTTATCCATCTTTCATCTGTCATATCATTAGCCTTAAACATCCAACCCCAGCCACAAGGATAATCAAATTCACTTTCTTTACTACTCAATAATAATAGTTCTTCTGGACAGTTTTTATATGCTTTCTTAATCAAACTTGTTGGTATTAAAGAAAAATCTTTAACCCATTCTTTACACGCTTTATATATATCCATCCTTAAACTCCTGTTAAAGTATCAAGTAAAGCCTTGCTTCTAAAAGATAGTTTTTCATCTAATATATAAAAATCAATATCATCACCGCTAAACTTTTTCTTTATCATATCAGCAAAATTATTAAGTGCAACAGCACCAACTATATTATCCTTAAAACACACGGAAAAAGTAGCCTGTAAAAAATCGGACTTAAAGTAAGCAATATAATCATTTTTTTTATGTTCAATTGCTTGTATAGTTATTGTTCGTTTTTCCATCTTCCCCCCTTAATAAAGTTCATAACATAAGCCATCTTTATATACAGGTGGCACACACCAAAAACCACTGACAAGACCAAAAAGAGTATCTTTGTAAACATTATATAAGTTAGAATCTTTTGGCTTAACTTGAGATGCGACGAAAACTGGTTTATTGTTCATAATAGCACTCTTAAAGGCAAGCCTTGACCCGCTACCGCAAGGGAAGTCAGGGAACAAAACGAGCAAAGAGCAACGGGAAGTCATCCAGAGAGTTCTTTTAGCAAGTGCAACTTTAGGATTAAGATTGTCAGGGACAACAAGAAGAGAACAAAGCCCCGAAGGGTCTTTTAACCTATATTTAAAAGCACAGGCGACAATAGAGTTTTTAGAGTAAGAAGAAGTAGACAAAGCATAACGAAAAGACTTATCAACCCCGCTTGCACAACCAGTAAGAAAAGAAAAACCGAGTTTACCGAAAGAGTTAATAAGGTGTGAACAAAGACTCGGATTTAGTTCAAAATTACGAGAGCCAGCGAATAAAAGACACCTATTTTCGACTGTGAAGTTAAAAAAAGTATCGGCAGTTTTGCCAGTTGGGATACTAAAACTAACCATTGACTTACCTCCTATCAAAAATTA
>Ga0209728_1001205_pt1 | contig 16666 bp, 48 predicted proteins | sample RifGroD1_FD_183997 | JGI IMG/M metagenome (GOLD analysis project Ga0209728, IMG submission 183997) | Groundwater microbial communities from Rifle, Colorado, USA - Groundwater D1 (SPAdes) (version 2) | ecosystem: Environmental > Aquatic > Deep subsurface > Groundwater | place: Rifle, Colorado... | reverse complement strand
AATGTCATGGGGTTGGAGCAATGAAGAATTAATAGAACCGAAAAGATTTGAACATAAAAAGAAGTACATTGAAATAGATGGGGAAATACATACTATTATAGAATGGTGTGAAATTTTAAACATTTGTCACATGACTTTTTACAGAAGATTAAAAAACGGTAAATTTAAAGATGCAGTAGTATATTATTGATTAATTATAAAATCCCAAACCCTACAACCCTTGTTACACTAGGCTTTTATAATTCAATATTTGGCATAAAATGTTATTTTTATTTGCTTAATTTATTTATAACACCAAGTCAAATTTACTTCAAGGAGTGTGCTATTTATGTTTAAAACTATTCAAGAGGTTAAGCAATATCTAGACGAATACAGCAAAAAGAATTGTTCTTCTAATTGCCATATTATTAAACGTGAAAGTTGTTCATATTGTCGAATTGCTGTACTGGATTTAATCATTCATAAAAATTCAGAATCAGAGGAAGTTATTCTTGAGATGGCAAATAGATTGTAGAGGATGTAAATAACAATGACTAACTCACAAATAAAACATTCTTGTTGGCTCTGTTTAAATTTGTGCTGTGATCATGTAGAATACAAGACATGTCTTAAAGGTCACAAACTTAAATTTATCTTCAATGTAAATGAATGTTCAGATTGGAATGGCTAAACTAAAATATCATTCCAATCTCCAAAATATGGTATAACAGATTTAATATTTTCTATCCAACTTTATTTTAACATTCGCTCTAAGGCCTATTGTAATATTATCCAAATGTGATAAGATGTAACCAAGAAATAAATATTTAAGGAGTGATACATATGCCAAGAATATGGAGAGATGAGAAAACAAATAAGTTCATGATCAATAGACACGCAATGTACAATACTATCATTGAAAAGGTTTTTGTTTACGAAGTAGATGGCACTACATATGATATCACAAACGAGTTTTATAATATCCAGAAGAACATAGAGTTGTCAGTATTCTTGCTTCATTTTCCTAGATTCAATGAAGGTAAAAATTTTGTAGTTCAAAACAAAAGGGAATTCAAAAAAGAAAGGCCAAATTGTACTTTGTATATTTCCAAAGGTGAAAGAATTAAAATTTGTGCTTGATATGTCAGTTAAATGGCAGATTTTAAACCAAATGTGAAAGGATGATTAAAATGAATAAAGAAGTAATGTGCAATAATTGTGGTACATACAATAGTGTTGAAGTAGGCAAACCAATGAAAAATTTCCCAGAGTTCTTTATGGCAAAATTTATTTGTCCAGAGTGTAGTACAAATAACAATTTGCCAATTCACCTAATATCTTTAACAGATATGGCTAACATCGGAGAAAGTTATAAGGGTTCTGAAATTAAAAAATCATGTGAGTTTCTAATGAAGAAGGTTTATAATGAGGAACTTGGTCGAGAAATATCAAGATATTATCCATGCCCTGTCCCTTGGGAGCGTTCATTTTCAGAAAAATACAAAGAACGTCAATGGCATCATAATGATAAAACGTTTCCTTTGTCAGATAATGCATTTTATTTTGTTAGAATGCGTGGGCAAAGACCAGTTCTTGAAATGTTTGCAGAAAGGGATTTGAAAAAAAGTCCTCGTTTAGTTAATGATAAATCTCTATAAGTTTGACCGAATAAAATATAACTTTTCTGGGAGTATTGTAAATAAGAAAGGACGATGAAAATGGAAACTATAACGTGTGTTTCTGAAATAAGAAACAAAATTGAACGAGCAAGAATTAATGGGGCACAAGGAATGGATGGATATGAAGCCTTCAATACAGTGTATGATTATATGACATTTTCTCAGAAGTGTGGCCTATTAGAAAAGGGAATACTAGATACTTTGTGGAGAGAACTGCAAGAAGCAACAAATATTATCTAAAAGAAAGGATGATTAATTATGTACAAAGAAAACGATAAAGTTATGGTCACATGTAAAGAGATCAGCAATAAAGATGAGTTGGCCTATATTGCTTCAAAAACTCCTTTTGGTGCTTATGAAGTAACATTATTAATGGATCATAAACCTACCAGTGCATTTGATCCTATTAGAGTTTTTGGTACAGAACAAATGCGTTTTGCTACTAAGCAGGAAGTTGCTGATAATGTAAAAGGTTGGGAAGAAAAACATAATTATAAATTGGAAGGAATGATTTAAATGGCACATTGTTACACTAAACATGTTGAATGTCCTGACATTAGTTGTTCTGAATGTAATATTAAAGTAAGAAAGGAAATGATTAATATGGATACTGAATCAATTGAAAGATTTGAACAATGGTTAAATGAGTCTAAAGAAATGATTAATGGAGCCATAAAAGAGGGTGGGACTAAAGATTATATATCTATGTTAAAGGATAGACTTTATACATTTAATATGATTTCACAGCGTTTTAATGAATGCAAAACACGTCAACCATTTGGAATCTAAACGTTTAAAACAGAAAGGAGTAATTTTATGAAAATTTTCGTAGTACATGTTAATGTCGGTTGTTGCCAAAATAATAGTGACGGTAAAATGTGGATTGTAGCAGAGAATGAAGATATGGCAAAAATAATTGTTAAACAACATACTCAACATCCAATAACATTTGTTGAAGAGTATACACTGAATAATGAAGTATTGTTTTCGACATTTCGTACTCAACTTGATTACAAATTAAAAGGTAAAACTGACAATTGGGGAGAATGGAGAAGTCCAATAATCCCTTAAATTCACTCTTTCCAAGGATTATAAATTAAGAAAGAAGGTAAATAATTATGTTAAACATGCTAGATTTTCATACTGCTTGGAGTTATTTAGATAATCACATAATATTCAGTGACCGACACACTACTTATCCAGATAGTCGTTTTCAACAATGTTTAGATATTGAAGTAGTAAAAGTTAACCCAGAAACAGATTCTATTGATGATGACAAAACCATAAATACAAAAGTTCAAATTTGGTTAGAAGCAGGGCCATATTTAGGTAGATATTTTGCTCATGATATTGATTTAGATTGCGGTGGAGATACGTTTGAAGAAACTATTATAGAATTAGCATCTTTGGTTAAACAAAAATATGGTGACAATCCTGAAGTGAGCATGAAAATAGTGCAAGAAGATCATGGAGATTTATTTGAGAAATAAAAACACCTTAACATTCTTTCTAAGAGGATTTAAGCCACTTCTGACAGGCTTAAATCCTTATGTGGTGTCAGCGTAAGCAAAATAAAATTCAGGAGGTTATATAATGAAACAAGTACATCGAATTGCCAAAGTTGGAGAACAGGTAATGTTGAGCGATTATCAAAAATGGAATGAAAAAGCTGTAGAAGCAATGGGAAATACGATATTTACTGTTACTGAAATGTTAGATTCTTGTAGATTAAACACACTCGAAGGCAAACCACTATATCACTCTTGGTATGTAGTTTTAGAAAATTAATAACATCGAATCAAACTAGTGTTTTAACGCACCAGAAAGGAATTGATAATTAATGGACACATTCAGAGAATTCTATAACCATTCATGTGATATGGTAAATTGCATACCAATGTCCAGTTTAAAAGATAAAGGAAAATTCAGAGATATGATGATGATACATTGTGTTAATTTTGCAAAACACTATGCAAAGAATGTTGAATTTAAAAATGAAGCAGATGAGTTTTTGAATTATCAGTCAATGAAGTATAATAAATATTGAGAGGGATGAAACACAATGAGTAAAGTAGTAAAAATTAACTATGCTGAAGGTTATGAAGCGGAAGATACTTTAGTTAGAGGTCTACTTGTAAGTATTGACGGAGAAGAACATTCATTTCACTTATCAGATGATCTTAAATCTACCATGAAACAATTTGCCAAATTACAGAGTAAGGGATACGACCTAAGATTTAGCGAAAACCATGTGCGTGTCAATCCTGATGATTTTATTCAAGTTAAAAGAGAATATCGCGATTAAAATTATAAAATAAATAAATTTAGAAGGAGTGTTTAATATGTCAAGACAATTAGTTATTGTTGAAAATGAGGGTAGACCAGACATAGTGAATGATGCTAAAAATATAGTAATTTGCACAAACAATACTAATGATGGAAAATTTAAGAGATATGTTATTTATATTGATGAAAATGGTGTGGCTCAATTAGAATGTTTAGGCAATTACGAACAAGACGAAGAAGAAGATAATGAGTATCGTGAAGAATTTTCTAAACAACATAAAGACGTAACATTTTACGTTGTTAATTATAAATTAAAGCAATTTATAGAATCAAAAGGTTTATTTCCAATAATAGATGATAAATCTGAAGATGATGGTACTTGTCATAATCTTAGAACTGAAAACTGTTTTTGGAGATATATTAAGAATCAAGAATTAGATATTGTAATAAATGAGTGGAAGTCATTATATTATTAAATAAAAGGAGTTAAAATAACAAAGAGATATAGTCCTTGGAACCATGCATTTGAAGTTATTGTACAATAAAGGAGGTTGAAACATGCAAGATTTTTTTCTAATTTGTTTTGAAAAAACTACCAAAGCAGTTGAAATTATTCAAGCAAATTCTGAAAATGAAGCTATACAAAAATACGCAAGCAATAGAAATGGATGTTTGCAAGAAGAAAATGGTATATTGTATTATAAAATACCAAAATCAAATTGCCGATTATACGCACTGAATAATAATTATTCAATTAATTAACGATTCCCTTGGAAACTAGAAAGGATGAATACAAATTATGTTTGAATTTGAATTAGATGATGATAATTTACCTGTATGTGATATTAATGTTGAAGAGTGGAATCTAATGTCATCAGAACAGCAAGAGAAATATATGGTATCTAATAACATAAAAATATGCTATTCTACTGATATTTCTGATACTTTATCTAGAGGTTTCGGACATTTAGATCAGTGGGGATTTTGGGAATATCAATGTAAAGAAGTTTAATAGGGAGGTATATTCATGGCAAGAGGTGGAGTAAGAGAGTTATTATTTAGAACTCCAGAAGAAAAAAGAGCAGAAGAAGAATATATTGAAAAATATCTTAAAGATGATTGGTTATATCAATATTTGCCTTTTATTGTAGGAGCAGTAGCAATTGGATTTATGTTGTTTAGTTTTCATTTAGTAGATAAATTTAATTAGAAGGAGATGTTAACTATGAATACATTTATGATTAAGGTAACAATGAAGAACTCTCTACTATCTGGTTACGAATGGTCAAATGGAAAACCAAGTCACTTAGATTGCTATGTAGAAGTGGAAGCTGAAACATTGCATCAAGCAGTAGATATAGTAACGGAAAAATATGATGATAAAAAGAATTATTGGATTAAATCAGATGAAAATTATATGAAACTTGATCCAATTAATGTCAATTAAAATGACGAACTTATGGGAATTTTATAGAAAGGAGAGATTGCTATGTTCGGCTTAATAAGAAAACAAAAAAATACTTAATCAGATTGCCTATATTGATTGTAACATTGAAAAATGGAAAGATATTTGGAAAAGATGCTAAAGATGAAAATGTTAGGGTCACAGTATTAAACACATTAGACAATATTCATAATTTAGTTTTAGAAACTGCAAGATATATAGATAAGGCTTAAATTTATAAACCTATTATAAAAAGTATTTTGAAGGAGGATTTTAATTATGAAAACATTTTACGCAATGATTATTATTTTGTATTTAGGTGTCAGTTTATTTATGTTTTCTATGTATCAATTTGTTCATCAACTATTTGCTTATAATGGTTATATTCATCTTATTATATTTGCAGTTTATACTCTAGTAAATATAGTTATCTTAATTGGATATACTTTAAATATAAAAAGAAATGCACAAATACCTATGAACTAATATAAATTGAAAGGAGATTTACAATGAGTAAATTAAAAGAAATCAATCTAAAATTAAATAAAAATGAATATCGTGCATTGATAGCAATGATAGATAATGGCTATGGCGTTTGTCAAGGTGGCTGTGCCTTTGGAGAAATGCAAAAGAAAAATGCTGATTGTGATAAATGTCCCTATACAATTGCTAGGCATAGTTTAGAAGGAATGTTTGGTATTTAATTGAAAGGAGGATTATAATTATATGAAAGCAATTTATATAGTATCTAGTATTAGTGGACAATACGAAGAAACAGAAGAAACAGAAGAAACAATAAAAACGAATATTTATGTTGGAAATGATAAAAACAAAGCATTTGGATATATTGCTAATGATGAGGAAAATATGAGAACTTTAAATTTGGAAGTTTGGATAGATGGAATTCAAGTAGAAGGTTACTGTAAAAATATAATGAGTGGTAATATTTGGATTCTTGAATTTGACAGAAATAGAGAAACACATAATCAAGTTGAATTTATGAGGATGGATTATTGGTATTAAGAATTGTAATACTTTAAAATAATACATTTAATTGAAAATATATGAGGAGGAATATAAAATGGGTAGATTTAAAAATGATAATATTGTCAATCCAATAAGTGTGTGGTTGTCTCAACAGGATTTTAAGAATGAAACTGGAGCAAGAGGAGAAAAAGGTTTAACAAAAACATATTCTGTAGATGACGGATATTACTATGTATGGGTAACTATTAATTTAGGAAAGCAGAAGATTTATATTTATAAGGAATATGATTGTGGTGGTATGGTTGGAGAAGACGAGATTGATATTCAAGATGAATGGTTAAAGGATTTGGATATTTTCATTGATGAAGTAGATGAAGTTTTAGAAAAATGGATAGGATAAATGAATGCTTTGAAAGGAATTGTAATATAATTTAAGGATGTGATGATAATACATGATTGTGAGATGTTAAGGCAACATTACATATAGAAATAAATAAAAAATAAAGAAAGAAGGATTTATTAAAAATATGACAACAAATAATAATCTAGAACTTTTTACAAATGGTAAAGTAACAATCGGAGATGGTCGGGAATTTACAAGATTAATTGGAGGATTCGGTGAGAATAATTCTATCCTTACAGATAAACAAGTTTCTGAATTATTGGGATATAAAGATGGGCCTTCTAGTGTCAGAAGGTTAGTTGAGAGAAATATTGAAGCTTTTGAAATAGATAAAGGTGTATATATTAAGGATATTCAACGTTCGTCAGAGCAACGAACGTTCGTAGAAACCTTGATATCAACTGGTTATGCCAAACAATCCATAACTCAAGCAAAGAATATCTATATATTCTCTAAGGCTGGATTTTTATTATTCCTTTATTTTGCTGAAGGAAATATAGCTTTAGAAACCTACAAAGATTTCATTGAAGATTACTTTCAAACAAAATCCGAAAATGTTATCATGAAACAAACATTACAAGAAGAATTAGAATTCCTCAAGGAACAAAAGATAACCGCAGTAGGAAGAGTAATTTGTGAACCAGATGAAGCAAAGAAAATAGAATGGTTTCAAGAAGCAGAAAAACTTAACACAAGAATAAAAGATATAGAAATAACATTAAGCAATGAAAAACTAATGAAGTCTCTTGAACCAACTATAGCAATCGCTGATAGTTTTACAAATACAAAAGGTTCATATGATGTTGGCGTATTTAGTAAAATATTAAACATTAAAGGATTGGGAAGAAATAATTTATTTGCTTGGCTAAGAGAAAAAGAAATATTAATGGATGGGAATTATCCTTATCAAAAGTTTATTAATTATTTTAAAGTCTTGCCAATTGAAAATAAATTCACGGGAAGAATAGATTATAAAACAATGATTAAGCCAAATGGAATCGTATACATAGTAAAAAAGTTAATTGAAGATAAGAAATTAATTACAAAAAGTATCCCTGAGATATTGGCTGAATTAGATGCTATTAGCGTAGCAGTATAATATAATTACATAAAAAGCAGGACTTAAAACATCCTGCTTTCCACATATCCATACCTATCAAACCGTAATTTCTTTGGGTATAAATATTAAAATAATATTTTTTATTTTAATCAAATTGGGGTTGACATACCAATTACCAAATGATAGAATATACACAAGAAGTAAAAACAAATCAGTTAGAAAGTAGGTGAGTACATAGAAAAATGAATCACATTCAGCAGAAGGATTTAGAATCACTTATAGCAAAATACAACGCTACTGATTCTACTGTCATAAAACGCAATTTAGTTAGACTTATTGACAATTCAGAGTATCACAGAAATGGTCAAGGATTAGCAGATAAAACTGGATTAAGTATTGAAACAATCTATCAATATCGCAAGGTTAGTAAAAAGACCAATATCAGTTTTGAAAATGCTTTAAGATTAGTTAATGCTTTAGGGGTTAAGATTGAAGATTTGATGGAGTAAATTTTAGGAGGAAACAATCATGAAATTAATGACTAATCAAGAATTAAAAGATTCAGGATTTGTCTATATCGCAACAAATCAAACAGGATTGGAAGTATGGGCAAAATTCTCAGGATATGAAGACACCGTTCAATATATTGATCAGAAAGAAGGAGTATATACTAGTGATATTCAAACAATTTCTTTTGGTAAACTGTGCTTATTTGAAAAAATGTTAAAGACACTTAATTTTAAACAATTTTTTCAACAAGATATTAAAGTTGAAAACGTATGGACTAATGATGATTATAAGGAGATGTTTAATAATGAATAATAGCATTGCAAAAAATCTAACTGACACTGAACTTATTATACTATGTAACGATATTTACGATTGGGATCATGGCAATGGAACCCCGAACCAAGATAGCGAACTGAGAAAATTGCATATTAAACACGAGAAGTTGTTTTATGCAATTCAATATCTCAGAGATGATATTATAAATGAGGCATATAATAGATTTCATAAAGTTGCAAAGACGTTAATTGTTAGTAAAGCAGGATTATTCATAAAGTGATTATTGAAAGGAGGAAATTTAGAATGAATGAAGACATATGTAAATGTGGCAGTGATGAATTTTATTGCTTTAGGGTGGCAGGATCAACGACAACCGTAGAACATTGGAGTTATCAATGTGTTAAGTGTGGCACAGAGTTGAAGACTGAACCAGTCAGATAATGGCTCGAATGTCTAATTTCATATTTAATTCGAAAGGAGAACAATAAACCATGAAACTACAAAACGATGTACAACAAACTATTGTTCGATTGGTAAAGAAAACTCTTTATGCTACAAATCAAGATATTTTAGACTCCTTCAAAAAAATTTTAATGTATTCTATCTCTTCTAAAACAATTGAGTCTTGGATTTTACTAAACATCGAATTAGAAATACAAAAACTAATCGAATGGGGTATAATTTATGAAGTAGAGGAAGAAGGAGAATTGGCAGGATATTATCAAACTGATTGGACGAATGATCAAATTAATTCATTTATTATATGTAAGTAGGTAAAGTAAAAAGTATTAATTGACTTGACAAAGGGCAAGCAATTTAAAGGAGTAATATTTGTGCAGCATATTAATTTTGAATCATTAAATGTAAACCAATACGTAAATAAAGAATTACTCAAATATTATCTTAAGGGATGGGGTAATGTCCAAGTATGTGATTATTGCGGTTACGTTTCTCCTTATGGGCCATTTTCTCATAGGTTGAAATGTTGTGGTAAAATTACACGCCTAGTTTTAGAACAGGATAATAATCAACAAAGCAAATGAAAGGATGGTTTGATGCTAAATGAAAAGAATAATGAGCACAAGTGAATCTATTGACTTTAATCTCTTTATTGACAAAATGGGAATCACTAATAAAGAGATTTACCAAACGATACTAGATGATTTTCTTGAGAGTAATTTAAATATCAAGACTTTTATGAAATACTTTAATTCCAATAGTTATTATGCAGGATTGCTCCAGACCAACGAGAAAGCACTCCAAAGGACAATGAATCCGATACGATAAATATACTATTGTATGGGATAAAGATGAGAGGGAAATTAAGATGAATTTATACATTTGGACTGCTAAAGCAGAAGACAATATGGTTAAAGGAGCAAAGCAAGGTAAAGAAATTGATATGGAAATATGGAAGGATAAAATTAATGTTTTAAGAAAGAATGGTTATGTAAAAATTGCAAATTGTAAAAATTAAATTGGAATTTAAAAGGAGTTAAGAAATGCGTAAAGAAGACTTAGTAAAACTTTTAAATGGTGAGTCAGTTAAAGTTGGCAAGAATCAAATTTATTTAGATGGTGATGGCTACTTTGTAGTTGAGAAATATGATCACACTGAAAACAAAGTAGAATTTTTTAATGTATTCGAAGGATATAGGAGTATTGAACTTGCAATTAAAATAGCAAAAGAGATTTAAAATTGAAAGGATTGATTAAAATGGACAATAACAATGAATATTTCGAATTCCTTGATGATTTAAGAGATAGTGGTGCGGTTAATATGTTTGGTGCTTCTGTAGACCTTAGAGAAGAATTTGGGTTGGATAAAATAGAAGCAAGAAAAATTCTTGGTCAATGGATGGATACTTATGATGAAAGACATCCAGAATAATCCAAACAAAGCACGATTTTAAAGTAGTTAAGAAAGGATAATAAAATAATGGACGATTATAAATTAGATGGATTAACTTTAAATCAACTAATACCTATGATTTATTGTGGAAAATGCAATAAAGGATTCATGTCCGACAGAAAAGAAAATATGAAAGAAGGAACAAATTTTAAAGAAACAAAAGAAATTTATTATAATACAGGTTCAACTAAGGTTTTGTGGTGTCCCAATTGCTTAAGTGAAATTAAACTGTGTATTCCTAATAACGAAACATTTTGGAAGATGTTAGATGATGCTTTTGATTAGAATTAAGGCTAGATATGAAAGGACTGATTAAGATATGATACAACCTGAAAAGATTGATGTTTTGATATATGCACTAAAACAAAAAGGAATCATTACATCGGAAGAATTAGAACAATATAGACTTGAATTGACTAAAAGTTAAATGGTATTAAAACAATGCCAACTCACAAATATATTGGTAGAGAAGAGTAGAAGTATATTTATTGGTTGGAAGGAGTAAAGATAATGGATTATACAGCTTACGGTTATGAAAACAAACATGATTGTTATAAAGGCATTGCTGAAGATTATGGTATAGACATTTCATTTGTTTACAACATTGCATCAAGATACGGAGAAGAAGATCCAGATATTTTCGAAATTAAGGACGCAATTGAAAGACGTTTAGGGATACAGAGAATGGAAGACGATGAAAATCAGTGGTAAATATGAAAATAGATATTAAAAAATTCTCCTCAAGATTGCATGAATTAATGAAAGAAAACGGTTTAACCACTTATTCTTTAGGCAACATAGTATATTTATCTTCTGGTGCTATATCAAGATATATCAATGCAAAAATGAAACCTAAAAGAACTACAGTTGAAGCAATGGCAAAGTATTTTAATGTTAATTCAGATTGGCTTATGGGAATAAGTGATGAACGTGAAACTTGTTCATCGATTGAAAAGTTAGATAATATTCAAGAGAAACATTTAATATTATCAGATGAACAAATATCATTATTGCTTAGTTGTTTAAAAATACAACAAATACAAAGTAAATTGTTAATAGGTGAAGAAAATATTCAATTAAATGATATCGAAGTTATTCTTAAAGATTATATGGGAAAGTAATTAAACAAAAAAGAGGAGAGATATTAAATGAAAAAGTTTGTTAAATATATTGGTTATGATCCATCCAAAGGGTCATACAATGATGTAGGTTTGACAGTGGGAAAGTTCTATGAATTCCAGAAAATTTCTGACTCTGGGATGTTTGTAATAATCGTAAATGATTTTAATCATGTACATTCTTATAGTGTGGAAATATTTGAATAATCCATCTAAACAGGAATTTGAACGGAGGCGTTATCATGTCTATAGATTTTACAAAAATGTCTAAGAAACAATTAATTGCTATTTTAAGGAATGTAGAAAATGTGTGCTCGACTTTTGAGTTTGCTTCTAAAGATGAAATCAATATACCTAATCCTGAATGGCACGAAGGGCGTATTAGTGCTTTTAAACAGGCATCAGAATTCATTAGGAAAGCTTTATCTTCTAAAGTGTAAAGCATCAAAGACTCATTTTAAATGGTGGAAGGAGGATGACATCTAATGAGATTTTACGAATTCAAACAAAAGAAACCAAAAAACAATAAGGATATACTGATTCAATTTAAAGAATATGGTTGAGGCATTGGGAATACTCTTAATACAGGTTGTGCCAAATTTATAAATGATAAGTGTATTATATTTCCTACTATTTTAGGTATTGAAATGTCTTTAGATAGGATTGTTAGATGGAGTTATATTTAATATCATAAGTTACTTATTTGAACGGATATTAAGGAGGAATAAAGAATGAAATTTAATGAAATAAAACAAGGTGCAAGAGTAAAATTTGTATTACAAAGACCATACACAAAAGAAGAATTAAAATTAGGATATGATAATAATGTCAATGGTAAAGTTGGAACAATAGTTTTTCATCATATTCAAACATTAACTAGTATTGTTGAAGTATTATTAGATGAACCATTTATTAATAACTATGGTAAAAAAGATGAACTATATGTTGATAACATAGAAAACTTAGAGTTACTTTGAAATGAGAAAATTCCTAGTATTTTTAAATAATAAAGGAGGCTATTTTATGAATGAAAAATGTGAAGTTTGTGGGACAGAGATTGAAGAAGGAACAGGAAACGAGTGGACGGACAATAACTGTAAATACAAGTATTTGTTGTGTGATAAATGTATTGAGAAGGCAGATAAGTATTAATAAAATAAATATTGGAGGAATATAATGTTAGAATTAAATAAGTGTTATTGTATGGATAATTTAGAATTATTAAATCGAATTCCAGATAATTATATAGACTTAATTTACTGTGATATACTTTATGGAACTGGTAGGAAATTTAAAGATTATGAGGATTTAAAACCAGATAAAAAAGTTATAGAAGAATTTTATATACCACGAATCAAAGAAATGTATAGAGTATTAAAAGATACAGGAAATATATTTTTACATATGGATTATAGAATAGTTCATTGGATTAGGTGTATTATGGATGATATTTTTAACTATAATAATTTTATCAATGAGATTATTTGGTCGTATAAAAATGGTGGAGCGTCTAAATCATCGTTTAGTAAGAAACATGATAATATATTATTTTATTCAAAAACTAAACAGTACAAATATAATAATATTAAGGAGAAATCTTATGTCAATAAGTCTAAAGGTTATAATCCATATACGGAAAGATTTAGTGATGAAAATGGAGATTATGTTTTAACTAATCCAATTGATGTTTGGGATATTCAATACATAAATGCTCACGATAAAACAAATAGAGTAGGATATGATACTCAAAAACCAGAAGCGTTATTAGAGAAGATAATATTAGCCGGAAGTAACGAAGGAGATATTGTAGCAGATTTCTTTTGTGGTTCAGGTACATCGCTAGTAGTTGCTAAGAAGTTAGGTAGAGAATTTATCGGTTGTGATATTAATTATAGGGCAGTTGAAATTAGTGAAAAGAGATTATTAAATTTTCCTTAACAAAATAAAGTAAAAAATAAATATTATACATCTATTGCCTATTAGTTGCGGTAGATGTATAATTAGTATAGAAAGTAAAATTAAGAGAAAGTGTGTACATATGAAAGAAGTCAAATTAATCAAAGAGCAATTATTAATGAAGTCAGAATGGTTAAGGATTGTGTAAAGTGGTGAAAGGAGAATCTAAATGAAAATTAGATACACTTCAGATAAATCAGGTTGTTTTGGAGAAACTAATGAAGTAGTAAATATTCCCGATGAATTACTAATTAATAAAACACAAGAAGAAATTAACCAAATTCTAAAAAATTTTGTTTTCAGTTTTGGATGTAGTCAATGTATTGATTATATGCAAGTTCCAGAAGAAACTATTACAACAATAGAATGTTATTATGACAATATGTGGAGAGAAATTTTAATCAATTTAGCCAGAAAGTAGGGAAGATTAAATGATTCACACATCAAGTATAATTGAAGTTTTTCAAGTAGATGAAGGAGACTGGGTAGCTAAAACTCATATTGCATTTTTTAGTTCAAAAGGTAAACAAAATGAAGTATTTGGAGATATATCAACTTATTGCTCATTTAATTCAATCACAGGAGCAATAGATGCATTATTAGAAACTTTAAAAGAATCAGGAGTAAAATTAAGAGATAAGTTTACCTTAGCTTATACTTATATGGGTATAAAAGATCAAGATAATCCACCAGTAAGTAAAAATTGGAAAGAAATTATTATTAGTGAAGCAGAATCTAGAGGTTGGGAAGCATTTGTTGAATGTGATTAGGGAAATAATTTTAAAATTAAGGAGAAATAAATGTTAAAACAAGGAATGATAGAAGTTGATTGGGGTTTGGTTAATGGAAATGCGAGAGGCATGTGTATGGTAGGTAATTGTTACCGTTATGCTAAATATATGAAACAAACCAACGGTAGATATAAGCCATATTATAAAACATACTGCAAATATTGTGCAACAGATGAAACAAGACTTAGAAAAGAAGGTGAATTAGTAGAAGGTATTTTTAGGGACGGATACTATGTAGATTGTAAAGAAATAGGTTTGGGTACTTTTGATTGCTGTACTAAGTTTATACCTAAAATAAATGTAAAAATACTTGGTTATATTTCTGAAAGTGGTGTATTTTATATTGAAAAGGAGTGTATCTAAAAATGAAAACTGATTACAAATTTGAAGGAAACAAAATTATCAAAACCATTGAAACTGAACTTAGTGACAAAGAAATTGATTTACTAAGAAGAGTAAATCATGAATACAAAGTTAATATTACTAGTTGCCCAAGATACGATGAGGAAAGGGAACTTACTATATCTGTTTATCATTTAATGAAATGTGATTTAGTGAAAGATCAATTTGGGATAGACGAATATACGATTACCGAAATTGGTTATGATTTTCTTAAAAGTTATGATAATTTAAACAATTCCTAAATTAAAAAATCAAGCTATAAGCCACTTTCATGGTTCGCTAAACCCTATGAAAATTGCATTTTAATCTATATTAAATATAAATATAAAAATAAAAATAAGGTGGGAAATAATTTTGAAAAATATTTATTTAACGAATCCAATGAATGTTAGAGTATTAAAGAAACAAATATCCACTAAACCAATTATTAAAATGGTAACTGAAAATGTTGCAGATATATTTTGTCCTAATTGTAACAAACAAATATTTAGATGCTATTATGAAAAAAAAGAAAAAGAATGGAATCAGTCTCAAAAGTCTCATAAATATTGCATAGATTGTGGACAGAAATTAAAATGGGAATAAAGATTAAAGTAACCCGTAATTGCAAATCATGTATATATCATTATTGGAAAGACCTTGAAGATGATCAATGTTATGAAAAAGGCGGTTGTCTTCAATTTTCTCCTATTGGATTAAAGTTAGAAGATGTTGAAGTTGTGGGAGAATTAGGTAGTATTGACTATTGCAATAATTCTTGATTTATGATACACTAAACACAGAAATAAATTTATCAGGAGGTACATAAAATGAGCAGATACAATAGACTTCTCCAAGAAGTAATCTTAGAAGCAAAGCAACTAAACATTCCAATATCTCAAAACATTGATCCTAATGTCATTATTAACACCAGAGCAAAAATGTTTGGAAGATGCTCTAAAAAAGCAGATAAATTTATTATTGAATTATCTTCAATATTTGATCAAGCAGAAGATAAAATGGCAAAACAAACTCTAGCACATGAATTATGCCACACCTGTCCTGACTCTATGAATCATCAAGCATTATGGAAATCTTATGTGAATAACATGAATAGAGCATATGGATATAATATATCGAGAACTAACTCCTGTGAGAACATTGGAGTGGAAAGAGAAATATCAAAGAATGCTAAATATACTATTGAATGTCAAAAGTGTCATACTAAAATGTATAGAGATCGTATATCTGGTGTGATTAGAAATCCTGAACAATATCATTGTAAGTGTGGTGGAAGATTGGTGGTGAGTTAAGTAAATTTAATTAAAGAAAGAGGTTATGTAAAATGGGAAATTATCGTTTAGAAGATGAAGTTTGGGATGAAGCATGGGAGAATAATTTTACAGAAGAAATTACCGAAATGAGAGATAAAGACAACAAATTATTTGTATTTGTTCATGCTAATGATCAAGAACAGCAACAATTTCTGACAGAGGCATTGGAGAATAATTGTTTTGCTCAACCTGTAAATTTCATGGTGTTACAAGCAGGTAAAGATATTTATTCAAATAAAATTTATCATCGTGGGGAAGAAGTTACTGATCTTGAAGAAATGAAACGTTTATGGAATGGTGTTAGACCTTATCTTTCAATATCTAATGCTAATCCTGATTGTATTGGGAATTATAGCAACTGGACATATCTTGAATCTATCATTGAAACTAGTTGGAAGAAACAATTTCCTTCTTGGGTGTAAGTTAAAATTACCATTTTATGTTAAATTGATAAAATAAAATTAGAAAGGAAATTATAAAATGATTTACGTTGGAATCTACTTAATATTAACTGCATTAATTTTGACATTTAATTATGGAGCTCACATAA
>Ga0209728_1001204_pt1 | contig 16674 bp, 17 predicted proteins | sample RifGroD1_FD_183997 | JGI IMG/M metagenome (GOLD analysis project Ga0209728, IMG submission 183997) | Groundwater microbial communities from Rifle, Colorado, USA - Groundwater D1 (SPAdes) (version 2) | ecosystem: Environmental > Aquatic > Deep subsurface > Groundwater | place: Rifle, Colorado... | reverse complement strand
TTTGGAGAGCAAGGAAGACATTGGAGTCCACATATTAATTGTTGTATTAGTCATTATTGCGAAACACTCGATGATGTAATAGAACTATTGGGTAACATGTTTGATCAAAATAATTTTGATAATTAATCTATCATTAAATAATAATGACAAAAAGGAGATTGTAATAATGGATTATGATATTAAAGATGTTCTAGTTTATGATGTTTCTGATCCATCATATTTAGAAATAGTAAATGGATTAAGAATGCCAAGTGATGCAATTAATTTTAGGTTGCTACTTGAATATATGAGTGAAAAGAATGAAGAATTTTGTAGAGAAGAAGGTTTATGCGAAGATTGTAGAAGTGAATTAGTTGAAGTAAAAGAATCAAGAGGTGAGCACTTTGGCAGAGAATGCTATGAGAGAATTGTGGTTTGTCCTAAATGTGGATAATAAATCGAGTATAAATAAAATTTAGGAGGAATAGTAATGAGTAAAATCAAACAATTTTGTAATAAAAATAAAAACATTAAATATCAAGTGAGATTTGGTGTAAATTTATTCGAAGAAGGTAAATCAGGAGTGTTTGGCAAACTTACATTCTTTAATACAATTAAGGATGCAAAGAATGAGGCATATGAAATATTTGAAACAGCAATTCTTGATATGTTTCCTGATGCAGAATGTGGTGAGTTAGTTATGGTTAGTGATTTAAAATGTGATTGTGGATGTAATTATGAATCTGCTAAATATAAAGATGGGACAGAATTGATTGGGAGAATGGATGGAGTGCTTGATAATGAGGAAGGTGGTGAATTCTATATTGAGATTGTAAAGGGCTGATAGGTTTCTACTAAGAAACATCATGATTCAGAATCCTATTTTCACGAATAACTCTATTCTTAAAATTTTCTAAATTAGGTTTCAAATTATTCAGGAAACTAGTTATCACTATCTCTTTCGCAATAATTTTCATTCTTTCACTTACTTTAATTTCTGTTGATTCGACTGACTCAATTAATTCTTGATATGAATCTTTGCATTCTTGTAGTTCCCATGTTCTTTGTCTTTGCATTTTTGTTCCTCCCTGTGGATAACTTTTCCTCGCGTGCGTATTAATATTAAGATATATACACCTTGTATTAGTTTTTATGGGTAATATATGTGAAGCGTATATTACCCTTTTGTATGTCAAAATTCTTTACTAGTCTCTAGTTAAAATTCTTTACTAGTCAAAAATCTTTACTACTGTTTTCTGTGGATAAGTACCACTTTCCTAGTAAAGAATTTTTACTACTTGACATTTTAATTTTTCCTTTCTTCCATCATAATTTCATATAATTTCTCAGCACCAATCATCCCAGTCTTATACATAATTTCAATTTCCTCAGTTTCCTCAGAACATAAAAAATACATCTTTTTAATATTACCCAAATCACCAAATTGAGCAGACCATAAATATCCTTCTTCTTCCAACCATTTCATTCCAGTTATTACACTAGGTTTTGATAATCCAGTAAGTTTAATTAATTGTGAGATGCTTATCCAATCACCCGTCTTGGAAAAACCCCAACATTTTCTCAGCATTAGAAGATAACATTTCAAGGCAGATAAATTACTAATTCTTGGTATCAATTCATCAAAAACAATATTCGGAACTTCCATATAGTTTTTCTGAGGTTTAGGTAATCTGAACAAATTAATTCCTCATTTCTAGCACAGCAACGCTAGACAATGACTATATGAATGTGTTACAATATCAACAAATAGAAGTTCCTGATTCGGAATACAAATCTCCCTTGTTTCTATTTCAATCATATCTCTTGTCTGGGCCTCTTAATGTTGCTAGTTTGGTCGCGAACAGCATTAAGAGGTTTTGCTATGTCTGTTTAATTTAAATTTATACATAAGATATTCCTATACAGGATATTATACCTTAAATTTCTTCTTGTGGATATATATTCTTCGACAAAATTTTATCCACATGTTAATAAACGAAAAAATAAGCCCATCCAGTCATACAATTAAGTATGTTTCTGGTTGGGCCTTTGTTGTTTCAATGAAAAAAATCTATCTTGCATCTATATTAAATTTGTAATACAATTGTAAGACAGTGTAAGACATTTGTCTTACAAATCAAAGGAGGAGTAAGTATGTTATTTTTAGACTGTGGAAACTCGTATGTCAAAGCACTCAACTCAAAAGGAAGAGAATTAAAAATTCTGTCTGTCATAGGCAAATATCAAGATTCATTTACAGAAAAGAAAATGTGGGTAATTGATGATCATTACATTGGTGAAGATGCTATTTTACATGGTTATGCTCAAGACTATTCACTTGAAGGAATTAAAACAGAGCAATCTACATTTAAAATTCTTACTAAATATACTTTATGTAATTACAAAAGTGAGGATAAAGTAGTATTTCTTTTTCCATTTGAATCGTATTTTAGCGAAAAGAAATCAATTGTTGATATGTTTTCTCACGATATGGATATTAATTATAAAATTGGAGATATTGAACACACTCACAATTTTAAACCAACTTTGATTAAATCATTGCCACAAGGTTATTGTGCGAGTATGGACTATTTTCTTGATGATGAAGGCAAGACAAAAGAAGAAATTCCTAATGTTACTTTGATAGTTGATGTAGGAATGGGTACAACGAATCTCATATATCTTCTAAGAGGTGAAATAGTCAGAGAACTTTGTAAGACTACTAATAATGGAATGTGGCAAATTTATAAACGTGCAAGTAGAAAAATATATGAAGTTGATTTATATGATGGATATGACTCATTAGCAAATCTATATCCAGATATAGCTACTTTAATTAAAGCTGATGTCTCTACTTTTTATGATTTAAAAAAGATTGATCGGATAATAGTTACTGGAGGAGGAGGGTCTGCCATATATCATTTTTTACCTTGGGCGCAAAAAGTGCTTCATAAAGGCCAATTTTCAAATGTTCGTGGGGCAGAAAAGTTGGTGAAAAATTTATCATGGGGGAAATTAGAAACTTCAGAGACGATAGAATCTTAAAACCTTTTCTTGATGCAATTCCTAAAAATAAGAGAAGCAAAGTTATTAGAAGAGCGTTGTATAATTATTTTTTTAAAGGTGAAGATAAGATAATGTTAGAGGATGAAGAGGAAAGTTATAATATGGTCGGAAATGTTGGGGTTGAAGAAGAACAAGAAGGAATTAAACCAGTGAAAGAAATTAATTTTAATATGTTTGATGATTAATTTTATTTTAGTCCTGAGAAATTAGGACTTTTTCTTTTTTAAAAAAATAGACCTCCATTTCGGAAGTCTATTTTAAAAACAAAACATTAACTACTTTTAATGCATATACAACTCCTAATCCAACTGCCGATGTTTTTAACATGACCATTCCTACTGCTACTAAAGGCATATTCCTCACCACCTTCATAACATATTTCCCTAATTTTCCACGTATTATACATACTTATATAAACATAACTTTAATTATCAAGGTGTCATAATCACATGTAATGTTCTAAGATTGTGACCCTCAAATCACTTCTAAAACCACTAGCATCAAGCATCTACCTATTCAAACTTTTGTCAACTTATATTATCGCGAAAAGTAGAAGGTTAAAGGAGGACAATGATTAGTATCACCAAATTTATTATCTTTTATGCTCATTAAAGGAGGTAAAATTATGTCAGTATTAGTAAATATTCGTTATGGAAACAATGCAAAATCTAAAGAAAAACCTGTTGTTCCTACTCAAAATGTGGAAATCAAAGAGAAATATTTAGATTGGATTAGTAAATTTGGAATAGCATTGATGACTTCATACTCATACGGTCATTTAGCAATGAATATTGCTTTAGGTGCAGAGAAAGTAATTGCTACGCCTGACAATATACGTCAAAAATTTAGCAGTATCATAGATGTTTTTTCGGCAGTCAGCGAACCTATTCTATGGGGATTTGCAATAGTTGGTTTAGTATTGGTTGCTACAGGCAATAAACAAATGGGGTGGGCTAGAGTTAAGCAAGTCGCTTATGCTTATATAGGCATTCAATGTCTTCCAGCATTCTTTGCATTCTTGAGATATATTGCCAAGATGCTGACAGAAGCTTTTACTGGAATTTAAGGAGGGTTATTTTATGGAAAATCAAAAACTCTTACTTTATGGTGGTTCTGCAATTGTGGTTACAATTGGAATGTTAATTATCAAAATCGTTTCTTATGTATTTACTAAGGCCGTATTAACTATGCTTCAATAGGAGGTATTTTTATGGAAACATTACAATCTATATGGCATGTTTTATCAACTCCTGGCACTCAATTACTCCAAGAGCAAAAACATAAGATTATTGAATCTCTTTCTTCTAACATTGATGAGATAGCTTTAACAATTGCTATAATATCTGTCTTATTATCTATATTTGGTAGCAAAACTGCCAAGCAAAGTGCATATTGGACAATTGTATTGTACTTCTTTGCTAAAATCATACTAAATACATTGTCATTGTAGGAGGTTGATTATTTTGATTGTGAAGATTAATAATTCTCCTGTTAATATTAACCAAAATACCTCTATTGAAAATACCTTATCTAAACCATTAAACGAAATGGTTAAAGATTTTATTCAAGATGTTAAGCAAAAAATTCCTTCTAAACAAAAAGCAAATGAAATATATTCTCAAATTAAAGATAAGTCGTTGTTAGTAGAGAATATTGATTATACTATTTTAGAAATCGAACCTAGCAAAATTACTAACAATAATAATGTAAGATATTTAATTTTAGAATTTGCCCGTATATATAAACCATTTATTGAACGCATTAAAATTCTTGCAGATAATCATTATGTAATTCATACACCAGAGATGAATATTTGGTGGGAAATTGTGCTTACACATAATTCAATCAAGTTTTACCTCATTGTTCCAAATAGGGAGGGGTTTAAAAAAGCAATTACTAGACAAATTATGAAATGTTGGAAACAAGCGAATGTTAAAGAAACTGTGGAATATATGCCAAAATTCAATCCAAAGCAAACTACAATATCTTTAATGACATTGAAATATCATGAAATATTATCACTTGATATTGAAAATCCCACAACATCTGTATTAGAATCCCTACTCAATTCTAAGCACTATTTACAAGAAGGCGATGTTGCATTATTTCAAATGGGTTTACAAAGTCTTGGTTCTGGATGGAATACTGCCATGACACAAATTTATGAAGAAATTAAACAAACCGAAACAATACCTCGTAAAAAAGGTAAGAAGATAACCAAGAAAGAATTAGCACAAGAAACTGCCTATCGAATAGGAGACGTTACTGAAGAATTTGCTAATATGTGGGGGAATATATTTCTACCTGATTGGGAAGATACACAATATGTTCAAAAAACTAAGAAATCATTTAATGGGAGTATTGATTCTATGTTCACTCGTAGAAAAATACGTTCTGATGCTTTTAAAGCCACAATCAATATTGTTGCAGAATCTCCTGACGAAGAAAGAAGAAATGCTATTGTCCGATCTATAGCATCTGGATTTGATGTACTTGAGGGAGATAATGCTTTTGTAGATATTCAACTTAAAAAAGAAAAATCAAAGTTGAAGCGTCTAAATGAAATTACGAATAGGATTATGCCATCTAATAGTCATGATATTTTATGTTCTCATGAACTTTCAAAGATTATTAATGTACCTGACAAATTTGCACAAATAGAATTTTATAATGAATTAAGTTTGGTTACTAATCGAGGAGAATCAGAAACTCCAAGAGAAATATTTGATAGTAATGAAAAGAAAAACATTCCATTTGCTTTGCTTCAAGATACTGATGGGAAATGGAAAGAAATTTATTTTGACACTGAAAACAAAAACAATTTATGCATGACGCGAGTTGTAATTGGTGAACCTGGGACTGGCAAGAGTACATTTGCTGTTTCACTGTGTTTAGATGTCTTTATTCGTGGGTATGGGGCATTTGTTATTGATGCGGCAGACGGTAAACTAATTCAGCGCATATTGGATTTAGTTCCACCTAATTTAAAACATAAAGTGAAGATAATTGATTTTATGAATCCAACGTATGCTTGTGGTCTTGGATGGAATGAAGCGTTTATTTTAGATAATTTCGACATTATTCAAGATACTTTAGTAGATGCTGTAGTTGGTTATATTGAACTAGTTGCACAAAATGAACTAAATATGATAGCTAAGACATGGGTTGAAAATGCTGTAAAGGCTGTTTTTACTACGCCAGATGCAACACTACAGGACATTGAGAATATGATAAACAATTCCGAGTACCGTAGCAATGCAATTCAAAAAATCAAAGATCCAGAATTAAGAATGGATTGGGAATATTATCACAACACAATGACTAGAGAGGAAAGGAAAGCGATTTATGATCAAGTATATCGTAGAATTTCCAGTTTAATTAGAAAACCATCATTAAAAAGTTTTATTCTTCAAAAACCTAAAAAGGATGAAAGTGGCGAATACTTATTTAATATTCGTAAATGGATGGATGAAGGATACCTGTGCCTTGTGAAATGCAATGAGACACTAACTGAACCAATTCAAACAGCCCTTGTCTCATTTCTGCTTGCTAAGTTTAATCTTGCTATGATCTCAAGAGAAAATATATCGGATGAATCCAATCGGAATAGTTGTTTTTTATTTCTTGACGAGCCAGATCATTACATCAAAAGTAGCGAAAATTGGAGAAATATGTTGACTAGATACCGTAAATATCGTTGTGGTTTAGTATTCATGTTTCACGGATGGCAACAACTTGTAGAAGCAGATAGAAATTTACCTAAAATGATTCGTAAAGCAGGGCCACACTATATTGTTTATAAAACTGACTTAGACAATCTATTAGAATTGCAGACTGTATTAGAACCAGAATTTAGTATTAAAGATTTAGCAAAAGGAATACCTAATCTACATTTTGTAGCTAAGTTAAAAATGTATACTCCTAGTGGAGAACCTACTCCTGCTTTTATGGCAAAGTCATTACCTATGCCAGAAAGTAGATTTAAAAAATATGACAATAATGACTTATATGACTTATGTGCAAAAGAACTAGGCAAGACAAAGGAAGAGGTGGCACAGGATTTATTTAAAGCAAAACATGGGTCTGAATTTACTATACAAGATTTTTCAGTAGAAACTACTGCTGAAGGACATGGTGAACTAAAGAAAGAAAAAGTTGAAATAAAAGATGAATCCGAACAGTCATTTCGCAAACGTGATGCAATTAAGAAGCAAATCCAAGAAGGTGAGGTCGTTGATCTATTATCATTTATGAAACAAAGAAATATAGATGAGGATGATGACAATGAGTAAATATAATCGTCCTGAAGTTAAACAAATTACTAAGCAATGGGTTAAAGAAAATGTAAAAAATATCACTGAAAGAGATATGGGTTTATTAAATTTGCTTTATGTAAATAAACGAAGATTATTAAGGCGTGACCAAATTCAAAGACTTTATCCTGTATTTGAAAGTGTTTCAGTTTTAAATCGTAGAATCAGAAGGTTATATGAATTGTATGTTTTGGATAGATTTTATCCCAAAGTTGGAACTGGTATGGGTAGTAGTCAACAACATATATGTTTAGATAGGGCAGGATTGATATTATTAGGGATTGATAAATATAGTAAACCAATTAATTATGATTATAATGGTAATAAAGTTTTATTCTTTGGGTGGGAACACAAAATATTACTCAATGAATATGAATGTATTATTCGTTCATTAGTTAGTAGTATTAATGCTAAAATTTTAATCTATAGAGCTGAAGAATCTATATCCTTTTTTGATAATCAATTTATTCCAGATATTTTTATGTTAATTGAATATCAGGGTAAAGGATATGCATTCTTTATTGAAATTGATCTTGGTACTGAGGATATACCTTATATTAAAAGAAAAATTAATCAATATAAAGACTATTATTTATCTAAGAAATGGATTTTTGAAAAGTGGGAGGAATTATTTAAAATACCTACTTTCCCAAAGATATTATTTTTGACTATGGATGGTCGTTTCAAAAGAGTTGAGACATTACAAAATCATGTAAAAGAATTAGATATTAAATTTCTGTTTGGATTTCATAATGATTTTGAAAATATTATTAAGGAGTGTTTAAGATAGGAGGATAATTATTATGAAAATTACAGATTACAAAATTACGACACATTTTGGTGAAATTGATAGAGTACACAAGCAACCCCATTCTGGTTTGGATTTGAACTGTAAAACTGGTACTAAAATATATTCACGGGATTCTGGAATAATTAATCTAACAGTTGATAAATATTTAGGTAATACAGTACGTCTGAGACTCGATGATGGAAGGATTATAGTATATGGTCACTTGAGTAAAATTAACGTCACACATGGGCAACGTGTGGGTGTAGGAGAATATTTAGCTGATACAGGTGGGGCAGTTGGATCTAAAAACAGCGGTGTCACAACAGGCGAACATTTGCATGTTAGCGAGTACAGTTTTAATGGTAAAACTTTAATTGATCCATATAATTATTTATTCAACCACGATATTCTTCAACAAGATAATTATAGTGATTTATTACCACCTATAATATTAATTATATTATTATTTATTATATGGAAATTTCGTAAAATATTCGCCTATACAATCGCAAGTATACTTACGATATTTGTAATATTTATAGTATCATGAAGGATGGCACAAAGTCATTCTTCTTTTATTTTTTAATAAAATTTAATGTTTTTTGGTATAAACTACTTTGCATTTGTGTAGAATTGTGATAATATCAAAAATATAATGAAAAGGAATGATTTTTATGCTTATTGATACGGTGAATAAATTGGTAGATAAAGAAATGGAGGATATTGACATGGGAAGAAAAGGCAGAGGAAGTACAACTCCTCCAGTTATTAATGAAGTTATTAATGAAGTTAAAAAGGAAGAGGTTCTAGACACAATGAAAAATTACAATCAATCAGAAGAAGATAATGAAATGATACAACAAATGGAAAAATTAACGAAAGAAGAAACTGCGGTTGGTTATGAAAGTGCGGATAAATGGGAAGAGAAAAGTAAGAGTGGCGAAATTATTAATTTAGATGAGAAACCTCCATTTGGAAGTCTAAGTGAACAGATGAGTGTTGGGGAATTTAATTCTGAATTTAATGAAAAACAAATCAGAAAAGATGAATTAGCTAAAAAGAGGGAAATTAGTAAATTAAAGAAAGAGTTAAAATTGAATGATTTAAAATTAAAAGAAAGTGCAAGTTGGTCGTTTTCTCCAGTAATTCCAATTTACAGGCAAGGGATTATTAGGAAATATAGTTGTGTAATCTCAGCCTATGATTTGGCATCCTACTTTGAAAATTCCATAATACGTTTCATCCACAGTATCCAGAGGGGAAAGATCACAACCCCTTCTGGCAAGGAAAGAGATAACTTTTCAGCCAAGCATGTTGCAGATATTTTTCGAGCCTATACAGAAAACACAATCGAAGGAAATACAATCGTGCTCAACTATTCTACGGACAATGAATCTGAACTTATGTATAATCAAGATGAACATAGTATTTCTGGTGAAGGATATTTACAAGGGGTGGACTTTAGTCACCGTGCTAGGGCTGCTATTAAATGGAAATCAGTTTGGCTTAAAAATCCCAGTCAATATGATGACCCTAGACAATTTCAATTCCCATGTGAGATAAACAATATTTCGGATGATGAAGCTCGCCAAATGTTCTCAGAATACAATAATTTTTCTCTTAAAGTAAATCCAACTAGAACGAGTTATTTAGATAATACTAATTATGCCAACAAAATTGCAAGAAGGATTGAAAAGGAGTCAGATTGGAAAAACAAAATTGAAACAGTTAGTACGCAAATAAAGAGTTCTAGTTTTAATATTTGTAGTTATGGTGTTTTAACAAATGCAATCAAAAAGAATTATAAAGAACCTCAAACTAAATTAGAGCAGAAAAATATTGAAGACTGGTTGATACTGTATATTGATGAACTAGTATCTATCTTTCCACAATTTATGGCTAATTCTAATTTAGAGGCTCGTAATAATTTGAAGAAACTATATTTCACAATTGAACCTTTAGCAATCGGAGCAATAATAGCATTAAGTGCTGTTTTAAAGGATGATCCAGATTGGAAGACCAAACTTGCTAAATTAACTGAAAATGATTTCTTTTTGAGAACTGCCCCTCGATGGAGACCTATGCTTAAAGAGGGAGGGAAAATTATCAATGGCACATCGAGTGTTAAGTATTTCAATGAGACCGTAATCAATTGGTGTACTAAATAGAAAGAGAAAAATAGAGAGTAACACAAATTAAATGTGCTACTCTCTATTTTAATGTTATTTTATTACTTTACAAAATATTTACTATTCATATTTCCATTTACTAATACATCAACTAATATTTCTTCGATGTTTAATCTGTCCCAATATGGTATTCTAAGTAAAAGAATATTATTTTCAATACAATAATTATTTTTTATTAAATCATGATATTGTGTTAATTTAAATATTTCTTCTGCTCTTTCTTGTGATATATCTCCAAATTTTACTGGTTCAAAATGTTGTTTTCCATCATATTCTAAAATAATATTTAATTGAGTTTTTAATTCATCTTTATAAACTGCTACATCAAAGGGGAGTGGGAGTTTATCTCTACAATCCTTAAATCTTAATTGCCCAATATGAGGAAAATTATATTTTACTAACATTACTTTTAACTGTTTTTCTCCCCATTTAATTAAACATTCTGGACATCCACAATCGTTATTCCTATGATTTATTCTTGCCGACCAATCATGACCACATTCCTTACAAATCCACCAAGCATATTGAGCACTTCCTGGGCAATATTCTTCTGGCCCTTTATCATTTTTAGCATAATTCCACTCTTCTTCACAAAGTTTTGGATTAATTATAAGTAAATTATAATCTTCTGATGGTAGTTTATGTGAACAGTAGGGACAGATAGAATTAAAATATGTTCTTTGACCTGCATCAATTTGCCACTCCTGCCCTTTGTCACATTGCCACCAAATTTGATCTGTACTGTTAATGTCTGTAATGTCAAAAGGAGTTAATTTTCCATTTTTGATTGGATGCCATTCTTTTGCTAAATCTGGTCTTAATGTTGCTAAACAATTTGATAAACATACTTTTAATTTACTACAGTATGGGCAACCCTGACTTTTACTGATATTGCTTATTGTGTTCCATGTTAATTCAAATACTTCTCCATCTTTTAAACATTTCCATTTTAAATTTATATCTCCGTGTATATATATTTGTCCATCAACTAACTCAAATGGTCTATCATTGATTTTACACCATAATTTTATATTTTGAATTGTATATGGATTAGATAAATGCACCTTTATACTAAACGATGATTTTTGTATAGCACCGAGTGGAACAAAATAATAATAACCTTCTTTGTCTTTTACAGTTAATTTATCGCAATTTCTTAAATATTCTTTACTTATTAATTCAAGTTCTTTTGATTCAGTAATATTTTTAACCTCTTCATATGTATGTTTTAAACTACTTGGATATAAAATATTACCACATTTATTACATTGTCTTTTTGGTTTATTTTTCTTTGTAAATTGCGAATAGGTGACGTTAAATGGTTCACCGCATTTACATTCTAAATCTAATTTGTGATTACTTCTGGTGTACTCTGTACTTTTTAATTTACACCCACTATTACTCTCAACTTCTATAAAATACTTTACATCTTCATATTTTAATGTTCTATTCTTACCCGTCATATTTAATATTTTCATACATTCTTTACACATTCTGCGACTTGCTTTCTTACCAAAATCAAGAAAACTCTTCTCAAATGGTGTTCCGCATTTACACTCTAACTGTAATTTTTTCTTAGCACCTAAATATTCTTTGCCTTTTAATTTACAACCTGATTCACTCTCTACTTCAATAAAATCCTTAACCTCTTCATAAGTTTTGTTTAACATTATTTATCTACCTCTTTCCCTTTAATAAAGATTCACAAAATGGAATAAGACGCTCCACTGTTAAAGGCAGTAAGCGTCTCGTTTTACATCTCAATCCTCTTGCAAAAAGATTAAGAAAACCATATTCAATCATCAACCCCAAAACCCCCCAACAAAAACAAAAAAAGAAGAGTTAAAAACTCTCCTTCACAATCCCAAACAAAATCCCCTATATACATCCATCCCAACAAATGTTATAATAATCACAAGAGTCCTATGAGTTACATCTATTTCTCTAGCTCTAACTCAGAATACCCTTCAGTTTCTATTTTTATCATCTCTGTATCTATTTCTGCTTTAAGGAAGAAGATTATGCACAATCTCTTCCTCTTTTTTATTTACCGTTTTTTAAATTTTTAATTTCCTCATTTGTTAAATATACAAATTCTGCTTGTTGTATTGGTAGGTTACTCAAAACTACTACTGTACAATCATTTCTCAATAATCTTGCTCTGCCGATACTTTGAATCAATTCCGACTCAATAATACTAATTTGAATTTCTCTCAATAAAAGATCGTTGCTGTAGGTATTGAAAAAATATTCAAAACCATTTCTTTTTATTTTTGTATAATGCATGGTTGCATCATTTAATTTTGGTTTTAGTCCCAAAGCATTGGCAAATAGTAAATATACAATCTCTGAAACATGAGGAGTTCCAACGACTGCTATATTTTGTCCTTTGTATAAATCTAAACCTGCTGTAGCACCAAATGTTGCTACAGTATTAAAACTATCGGCTAAAGATTTATATGTAATAGTTGGCATATCTCCTACAATATTCTGTGCCATTGGTAACAAGTCTTTATTTTCTTTTACTTGCCATCTACTAAAACTCTTTTGTGGATATTGAATAATATTGCCTTGCATTTCAACATCGCCCAAATCAATCCAAATCATCTTATCTCCAAAAGCTAATTTGCATATTTGTTCATTTAGCGTAGCACTCATAAGCACTATATTTTTATTTACAGGCAATACCCTTCTGTTTACAAAACTAATAATTTCTTGCTTTTTAGAATTATATGTTTTAATATAATGAGTACAATCCAAGAATCCTAAAACATTGGTATTAAATTTATTAGTGTGAGCAAGTATAACTGCATAAACCTCTTTACTATTTTTCAGTAAGTAGGATGGCATTTCTTGAACAATATTAAATTTTGCCCTTTTTACACCCATTAATAAATCATCAATGACATTTTGTGTCTTTTCGGAAAATGATTCGTTTTCCAATTGCATTAAATCAGCAGTAAAAACATAGTCAACATTAATAAGGGTAGGTAATATATCTTCATCGATTATAACCATTTCATTGTTTGTTTCTTGAAGATATAATAATTTTGAATGTGTGGTAATTAATGTTTTTCTAGATTTAATAGCTATTTCATTTTGCAAAATATATTCCTTTACTTTAGGATTTGTTGTTGCTAAATCATGGATATATTTTGTAGCAGCCCTATATGCTCCAATTTTATATAGTTTATCAATCTTCTCTCTTTGGTCATCTGGCAACTCAGGAAGAGAGGGAGTCATTACAACATCATTGCCCTTTTTAATACATCTATCATATATTTCTTTTTTAAGAGTGTGAGTGGGAACTGCTATTGTTGTATTCTTAACATTAAGATACATCTCTGTTTTACCTAGTCCAGTAGGAGCTTTCAAACAATATATCTCTCCTTGTTTACCTGTAATTTTAATTGTATCAAATGCACTAACTAAATCTCTTTCTGCTTGTTCTAATGTTTTTAATGTAGGAGTAGAAAGAATACTAATTCTACCGCGAGGTATTTTAGATTGCCATATCATATTTACACCATGTTCACAATCATTCTTATGAGGACAAAAATTAGTACATCTTTGAGGTGTATAGTTTTTCTTTACAATGTAATTACACTGGTAATTCCAATTATCTATGTCGTATTTTTCATCTCTGCTTAATACTTCAAATAACTTCTCTCTACCACCTTTTATAGATAATAAATTTGTTGCTATTCCAAACAATTCTAAATGGTATGCCCAATGAGTTCCATTAGAAAATTCCTTATATAATTGACAGTTTTCCTCTAAATCCTCCCAATTAAATCTCCTAATAAGTTGTTGTCTTGTTTCAATAGTATTTGATACACAATATGTTTTTGTTTTCTTAGGAGAAATTATGGCATCACTCTTAATATTCTTTTCTTCTACTGTTTCTTCACTAAAATCAATACTGTAAGATTTTGATAAATCGTGGCACTTCCTATTATATACTATAGGATGTGCCACCGATTCGCACACATCCGTGATAGCATTTTCACCCAAATTATCATCTATTTTTATATTAGGTAATCCATTTACCATATTTACTCCAACACCTTTACAAAAATCTTTTACAATCTTAGCAGCATGAGTTTTGTCTGCAAAATAAATCCAAGCAATCATATTATCCATTAATTCAGGGATATTAATTAATTTATCAAAATCACTATATATCAATTCCTTGCCACCAAAGAAAATTCTTGCACCATCTTTACACGCTTTATCTGCTTCAGGAAACAATCTCATTAATGCTAATTGAACTAAATTCCTGACCCTCACATCTTCTACTTCATGTTCCAATACAAATACCACTCTGAATTTATTATTATCAACACTAGAAAAAGTAGTATAAACAAATGCAGGGAATATATTGTATTTATTACATCTATTTATCATGTCTTCAAAACTTATTCCATCATCAAAATCTAAACCAAAAATTTGTTGAGACATAAAATTTTCATTAAGTCTTCTTCCATCTTTAAATGTAGCAGGACACCAACTTTTACCGTTTGGTTGAACTAGATTATTCGCAATTTCTTTAATCTCCATATCAACTATATTTTCTGGTATGCGCTTACTTATGATTCCAATTTCACCTTTTTGTGGTTTACAACTGTAATTCATTGTGTCCAAAGATAATTTCATTTTATCACTTCTCTTTCTTTTTATTAGCAGTTGTTAGATTCAAAATAATCACTGCGAAGCATTATTCTGAACATGCAAAAACTACTTAGAGGGGAGTTAAAATAAATCCTAACTCCCCTCTCGCAGTTTCTTACTAATAAGAAAATTAAAAGAAGTGTGTTAGAATAGTTTTCACTACTCTCTAAGTAGTTTTAAAAATAATAATTTTTACAATCCCATAGTTATAAAACCGCACAAAATACGGTATAATAGACTATAAACTAATCATACCTACTAGGAGGTATTCACATGAAAACCTGTACTAAATGTGAAATTGAAAAAGATGATTCTCAATTTAGGAAACCTACATCTAAAAGATGTATGCGCTGTGAAAAAGAAACAATTTTCATAAGAATATTAAAATATCAAAATACTAATATTGGATTGGAAAATTTAGACACAACTCTAGTAAACATAATTACTAAAACTAAATATGCATCTTCTACTTATGATCTATCATTAGATAAGGCTATTTCTTTAGTCAAAGAAGGAAGGGTACATGTTTATAAACCTGATATGATTTATAGAAATGACATAGATTCAAAAGATAGTTGGATAGTTAAATATCTTGTATTTGAAAGAGATTTAAATCTGTGTCATTATTGTGGTAAAAAAGGAGATACGGTTGATCATATTATTCCAGTATGTAAAGGCGGTAAATTTACAGAGGAGAATCTAGTATGCTGTTGCAGTAAGTGTAATTCAGATAAATCAGACATGGATTATGAAGAATATAAGAAATATCTCTTATTACCTGAGTGGAAAAGAAAACCTAAAACTCCAGATGCAATAATTAAAATGAAACAAGAAAAATCAAGAAAAGAAAGTAGAATATCTAATGTATTATTAAAAAGTAAAGAAAAATACGGATGGGATTAATAAATAGAGAGAACCATAAAATCCTCTCTATTTTAAAATTATTGAATTGTCAGAACTTTTATTTACTACTCTATGCTTCCATATGCTCGTTATTTCAAATCTAAATTTCCTTAATAATCCAATCAAATGCACCTTTTCTGTGATAATAAATTTATAAATAAATGGTTAATGGTTAAAGAGAGTATATTTTATACTCTCTTTTTTGAATAGAATTATTTATTGTGTTTTGTTGTGGTTTATTATTTAGTTCGCAGTTTGGGTCTACTACGAGTTAGGTTAATAATTTTCAATACTCACAGTATTTACGTTGTTCGCATAATCGCTCGTTGCTCCTGTTGCTATTTTCCCGCTTAAAAAATAACTGCCCGGATTTGTACCTATGTCTACTGGCATCTGCAAAACTAATACTGGATAAGATCCAGTATTATCTACACTAACCACTAATAAATCAGGCTGATCAGCGTTTAACCTTTTTACAATAGGTGTGATAACTGATACACCTGTTATAAATGTAGAAATAAAACATTTAATAAAATACGTGTTTTCAATAGTTCTTGATTGTGCGTCAACATCTGAAATAGCGACTTGTGCATTTATGAAAAAATTACGTCTTGCCCCGACCGTTGAACTCCACAAAATAGGTAGAATAACCATTTTAAGACGCTGATTACAGGTTACAAAAGATTCTACCTCATAGGTACATCCCTTTATAGCAACGCTTCCTCCCCCGAGTAAGTTTTTTGATAGCCCACCGATTGTACGA
>Ga0209728_1001202_pt1 | contig 16681 bp, 29 predicted proteins | sample RifGroD1_FD_183997 | JGI IMG/M metagenome (GOLD analysis project Ga0209728, IMG submission 183997) | Groundwater microbial communities from Rifle, Colorado, USA - Groundwater D1 (SPAdes) (version 2) | ecosystem: Environmental > Aquatic > Deep subsurface > Groundwater | place: Rifle, Colorado... | reverse complement strand
AAGAAATTGCCTGGTTCAAGATCCGCGTCGACCTGCGGAACAAAGTGGCCCGGTGGGCCAGATGAGCCCCCGCCCCCTGGTGGCGATCGCCGCCATCATCTTCCTGGCCGGCGGCCTGATCGGCTGGGCAGCCAGGGTACATGTCGCGGGTGACCGCTACATCACCGCCCTGGCCGCCCGCATGATCGCCGAGACCAGCTACATCAACAGCAAAGCCGATGCCATCATCGGAACAACACAAAAGGAGACGAAACGTGTCAAGTGACCGAAACACAGTGCCCGACGGGTACATGGAAGACAACCAGGGCCGCCTGGTCCCGATAGAGATGATCAAGGAGGTCGACATCACCCGTAACGACCTGGTGATGGAATTAATCGCCCACGCCAAATCTTATGCGGGCATTCTGGCAAGTTTCAAGGTCCGTGCCATGGATGATATTCAGGCATTTGTGGACCTCTCCGGGGAAAAATACGGTGCACATCTTGGCGGCCGCAAAGGCAACGTGACCCTGTTTTCCTATGATGGCCAGTTCAAACTGGTGCGGTCTATTGACGATTTCATAACCTTTGATGAACGGCTGCAGGCGGCCAAATCGTTGATAGATGAATGTCTGAAAAGATGGACCGAGGGGAGCCGCGCTGAACTCCGCACAATCGTCAACGATGCCTTCCAGGTTGATAAGACCGGCCGGATCAACACCAACCGCGTCCTGGGCCTGCGCCGTCTTGACATCCAGGACGAGACCTGGCAGCAGGCTATGCAGGCTATTTCCGACAGCGTTCAGGTGATTAATTCCAAAAGCTACATCAGGTTCTACGAGCGCCAGCCAGACGGCAGCTATCGGCAACTGAACCTGAATATTGCGGCATAGGGTTATGCGAATAGACCTACCATCAAAATCGGGAAAAGTTATCAGCATCGAAGTTGCCAAACATACCTCACGGTACGGGAGACGGCTGTTTAACGAGTGTCCACACAACCGAGTTGAGATTGACCAGACGTTGACGACTATTCGCTGTCTGGACTGCGAAAAGGACATAAACCCTGTTGTCTGGCTGGCAATGCTGGCTGAGGAATGGCAAAGGGTGGAACGTCTGACGGGCGAATACAAGGCCGCGGCAGAAAAATTAAATGAGAAATCGCGGACGAAATGCCGGCATTGCGGGAAGATGACGCCGGTACCTCACTAACTGCACTTGGAGGTGCAATTTGAAAATACAACACGGACAAGGCTCTACGGAATACGGCCCCGGTGTAAGTATTGACCTCACTGGGGATGAAGTTGCGACGGCTATTTATGCTTATCTGGTGGCACGGAATGTTTCTATCGACGGCCCGAGCACCATCACTGTAAACGGAGACCAGTGCGAAGAGGGAAATATCTACGTTGATCCCTCCGGGAAGGTGGTAGCAAAAGGGAAACTGTTTTCAGGTCGTGGTGCATAACTAAAGGAGGTTTAAATGTTCAATCTGACCGCAATTTGCCGGAATAAACAATGTGCCAACCACGGTGTAAAATTCACCAAAAAACAGAAGTCCTCGACATATGAAACCACCGACGGCCAGAAACGAATCAGAACCAATCTCACCTGCCCGGTGTGCCGCACCTGGTCCCGTATCATCAAACTTGAGGAGGTTGAATGATGGGCGAACTAATCAAAGAACTGGAACCGAGAACCGTCGGCGAACTGAAAGCGGCCCTGGCCGATCTGCCCGATGACATGCCGGTATCCGACTGTGTAGGCGAGTTGTTGTGCCTCCGGATCTACGAGCAGGACGGCGAAAAATTCATGGAGGTGGCCTGAAATGTCCATCCCGCGCTACATGGCCCCGGCGATCAACGTCCCGAAAACCTGTGTCAACTGCCTGCACCGCCACACACAAAGCACCTTCCCCACCTGTGTGCAGTGCAACGCCCTGGCCAAGGTAGAGGACAAATTCCCGATGCACGAAACAGACGACATAGAGGAGCCTTAAACCCCTCCCCTTGAAGTAAGGGGAGGCTGGGAGGGGTTAGCTTTTGACCCGAGGAGGAACCAATGACCCGCATGCACGCAGCCAAAATAGAAGACAGCCCGCGCCTCCAGAAGGTGCGGGATTTCTTACGCCGCCAGGGCAGCGCCACCACCCGCGAGATCAGCCAGGCGTGCGACGTTTACGCCGTCAACAGCATCATCGCCGAGCTGCGGGCCAACGGCTTCACGGTAAATTGCCAGGCCGTCAAAGGCCAGCGCGGAGTATATCGGTACACACTAAACGAAGCGCCTCAAATGCCGCTGTTTGCGGGGTTAACATGAAATGCAAATGTGGCGGCCTGATGCAATTAAGGCAACTGACTATGGACACTGATGCCCACGTCTGTGTCAACTGCGGCCGGGATGATATACCCCGCAAGTCCGCCCCTGCTGATGAGCCGGACGAGATACCGGTACCGCTGCCAAAACCGGTACCGGCACCAAAACCGCCGCCAGCGGAACCGTTCCCCAAATTCGGCACCTGCCCATCGTGCCAACGTACCAACATCAGGCTAGGGCACGCCGGTAAATGCGGCCGCTGTGCCTATCGGCTGAAAAACAAAATTGACTTGGCATTGCCGAACCAAAAACCGGGCAAGGCTGCCCCCAGATCAGACGACCCGGCCCCTGCACCGATCATCACACACAAAAAGGAGAACACCATCATGGGCGCTTTCGGAACCTGTACCACCTGCCACCGCACCAACATATCATTGCAATACAAAGACACCTGTGCCCGCTGCCACAAACGCATTGCCAAAGGCAAAGACCCACTCACCGGGGAGAAAATCGGCGTGGTGGCAAAAGCGGCGGGCGCGGCAATACTGACCTATGACAAACCGATCAGCCCGATAACAACGGTCCAGCCCGCACCGGCGGCAAACGAGGCGGGCGCGGCAAGCAGCGCCCCTACACCGTTCGCACCGATAACAACGGTCCAGGCAACCATCGGGTCGCCGAATATTATCGGACGGATACCCGATCCCGGTTTCACCCTCGACGTCATGGCCGCCATAGACGAAGCCTGGCTCGGCAAACGCACCGCCATCATAACCCAACTGCAGGCCACACCAAAAACCAGTGAAAAGTTGCGCATCGCCTTCTACACCCTGGCCTCGGTCAACGCCATGGGCACCGAGGCCTGATATGGGAAAAATGAAAGAACATCCCCGGTACAACGTCCTCTCGGTCCGCGTCAGCGACTACGAGCTGCGCGAGGTGCAGGAACAGATCAAAGGCAGCCGCCAGGACTATCTCCTCCAGGCGCTCATGGAAAAAATCACCCGCGATCGCCAGGCATCGCTAGACGACCATCTGAGGCGCCTGTCTCCTCCCCTTAAGTTAAGGGGAGGCCGGGAGGGGTTAGCTTCTGGCCTGGAGGGGTTATGACTTTCCCGGTCAACACCACCGTTCAGGGCTACCCCATCCGCACCGGACCCGGCGGAGCCTACATCCCCAAAACCCTCCAGGGCATGCAGCACCTCAACGCCTGGAAACAGGAAAACGCCGGGGCTCCTGATCACTGGCTGCGGCAGGAGATCGGCAAAGGCTTCCAACAGATGCTGCTGCTCCGCCTGGACGGCGCGCCCGCCGCCGAGCTGGTCGCCATGACCGCCGAAATGTGGGTGACCCTCATCGCCCCCAACCTGGAGGAGCAGATCGACCGCCAGCGGATCAGCCGAGGGTTCACCCTGCTGCTGCGCAAAATCAAGCGCTGGCCCCAACCCGTGGAGCTGTTGGAAGTACTCCCCACCAGGATGCGCCGGCCTGCAGATCCAAAGACCACGGAAGCGCCCATCAGCGACGAAGCGCACGAGCGTGGCAAAGCAGCATTTGAAGAGATCCTGGAGAAAATGAAATGAGCGACCGCCATCTGTGCTATCTGGAATACATCGACATCGACCAGCTCCCGGAACATTATCAGGACGTGGCCCGCGCAATTGGTGTAGAAGGAATGGTGCGGCTGGCAGAGGCCTTTCCCTGCGTGCCGATCTACCTCAAGCGCGCCGACAAGATACTGAAGCAGGCCAAAGAGGCCTATGTCCTGGCCAACTTCAACGGGGCCAACCATCGCCGCCTGGCGCTGGATACCGGCCTGTCTCTGGAGCGGGTCTATCACACCCTGAAAAAGGCCCATGAAGAAAAGCAGGGATGGAAACAGGAGACCTTAATATGAAAACACTGGAAGAACAGATCGAGGAAGCGCGCCTGGCGTGCAACGCATTTTATTCGCATTTTCTCGGCCGCCCGGTGGATATGTGGGACGGCTGCCAGCCGGACGAGCAGAACGCCTGGCACACCGTGGCCGAGATTCTGACCGGCCGCCGAGACGGCAAAACCCAATGAAACTGACCACAACGTTGAATCTAATCAAAACACATAACTGCTGCCATGACGGATACCACAAACTGGTTACTCATCTCGGCGGCCTCAAAAAATACGGCGCGGATGAACCTATTGATTTAGTTATAATACTCGACTGCAATGGGGTCGGGGATTGTTTGTGGGCGTTTAGGGCCACGGCAGAACCCTCGCAGCACCTCGCCCGGCGCATCGCAGATGAAATTTCAGCTTCATTGTTGGAATTGTATGGGACATTTTCCAATTCCAACGAGGTCCGTGAGGCTATGTTTTTTGCGCGAGGATATGCCGCCTCCGCAACATGGACGGCATATGAAAGCGGCGTAACTATCTGGTCCAGGGGCACCCTCGCGGTGTCCTGGCCGGCAGAGTCCGCCAAACATGCGCGGATAATCCGTGCGTGGCTGGAATAGTGTTAACGGCAAGCATGACCCGTGACCAACGGGAAACGGTGTCTATGCGCTGGTTATGGCGCATTGGCAACCAAACTACAAAGGAGAAACACAATGTCAAACGCGTCACAGAAGGGACTCATGGATTTTTTCAGCATTGCCAACGTATGTCACGAAGCAAACCGCGCACTCTGCGCCGGACTTGGCGACAACAGCCAGTTACCGTGGGAAGATGCCCCACAGTGGCAGAGAGACAGCGCAGTAAACGGGGTACGGTTCAACGTGGAGAATCCCGCCGCTCCGGCATCCGCTTCGCATGACTCTTGGCTGGAAGAAAAACGCCTTGCCGGTTGGAAATTCGGGCCGATCAAGGACGCCGACTTGAAAGAACACCCTTGTTATGTGCCTTACGAGGAATTGCCGAAAGAGCAGCAGGCCAAAGACCATCTTTTCAAGGCAACCGTGGCGGCACTGGCTCCGCTTCTGCCTTAACTGAACGTGGCGCAGGGTCGATGCTGGCCTTGCGCCATAACGGACGGCTTCGCCCTGAACGGCGGAGCGTAGCGTAGACCGCTTCCAGGGCGGGGTTATATTTGCGAAAGGACGAACGAACATGAATCTACAAAACGTAAAGCAGGCCATGAAGGACAACAGGCTTCAATCCTCTCATGTTGACTGGCTGATTGAACAGACAGAACAGGCGCAGGACATGGAGCGTAACTACACGCACCAATTGGGCGAGATGGCTCGACACTGTAGCGCGGTAATACCGTGGCTGGTGGAGGCTGTGGATGATGATATCATCTCGCGACTTCCGGGAAAAATCCGCGAAGGGATTGACGAGATCACAGATTATGTCGATGCCGTGCGTCCTGGCGAGGGTGAGAAGGAAACGAAATGGGGTGTCCATATTATCGGCCCTGATGACATTCATCCGTGCAGAGGAGAATTTGACGCACTCAGAAAGGCGAACCAGCACAATATCTCATTCGCCAAGCTGATGGCGGATGCTCTGCCACCCAACGATCCGTACTGCGTTGCGGTGGCAGAGCAAATATAACGGCTTGAACACAGCGGCTTGACCGCTGCTGTGTTTGGTTATGATTCGTTTGGCTGGGAATCTACAGGAGGCGTCATGATTGAGTTTTGTAAATGTGGAGCTTCTACAAGTGTGCGGTCATGCTACTCCACCAGCACGGGGCATGGTTACAGAATCAGGTGCAATGCTGGCCATCCTGGACCATGGGCTGTGACTATTAATGGAGCGACAAGGGTTTGGAATCAGTTGCAAAAGTCGCCACTAACACTGGAACAGGCAGATCAGGCTATGGGAATTGGTTTCACGGTAAAGGAGGCGATCCGGCTTTATGAAAATGCACATGTACGTTAAGACAACGGTGGTTCGCAGTCCTCAGTGGATGGGCGATAAACATTGGAGATACCATGTTACGGCCTGCGGGTTGATGCGGGAAGCTGATGATTTCCATATTGATGCAGCCAAGACACAAACCGAAGTGACCTGTGCCAAATGCATGAAGCAACATCAAGGATCATAACGGGTCTGTGAATGACCGGCTTGTTGCTCATGGCCGGGAGAATATGAGACACAAAAGTGGAGGTTGATTGTCATGGATGATGCACAAAAGGGGGGGCCGGTCGATTCACTGGTTAAACCCCATCGTTGGAAATTCTACACAGGCAAAAAAGTATGGGTGTGGGTTAGGACAAGAAAAGGCGTTGATGTTGAAAAGAAGGTGTTGCCTGCTGGATTTCTTTGGGGTGATCTGACTCAACAAAATACGGTTTTTTATGAGCAGATGTTCTGGCGGTTTTATCGGATAGAGGTTTAACGGCTTGAGTACAGCAGCGGGCTTCATCGCCTGCTGGACAGCGCTTGTTATGCTAGATTTTAGGGGGGCAGCATGTACCGAGTTCACAAAAATTGCAGGATTGCTTATGGAGTAACCCGTACTGTGCTGCTGATTGGCCCGTGGGCGTTCAAGTTCCCTTCAATGGTGGAATGGCGGCTGTTCCTTCTAGGTCTACTAGCCAACATGCAGGAAGCCTCATTTTCTAAAATGGGATTGCCCGAGCTATGTCCGGTGTTGTGGTCGATCCCCGGCGGGTGGCTGGTGGTAATGAGGCGGGCGCGAGAACTAACACGACAGGAGTTTGATCAGATAGACCTTGAAGCTTGGCTAGATCGCGGCGACTATATAATCCCGGCTGAACCAAAAATGGATTCTTTCGGTTGGATTGGCGAACAGTTGGTAGCGGTGGATTATGGGAATTAGCATAACGGCTTGAGGGTCTGCCGGACCACGGCAGCACCCGATGGTTAGATTACGAAAGGGGAGTCGATGGAAGCACGTTGTCAATGTGGCTGGACAGGGAAACCGGAGGATCGAAAGGTCCAATGGGGTAAGCGGTCATACTGCCCTATCTGTGGATCATACGCACCGATTAAACGGGAAATTTGTCCTTGGTGTGATGGATATATGCTTCCAAGCGGATCAGGTGATTTGCAGTGTGGTGAATGTTTCATGACTCGAAAGGAGCGATAGTATGGGATGCAAGTGCAAAGTATTTGTTTGCCCGGTAGATCAAGATGAAATGAAGGAGTGTGGGGAGCCTGAACTTATCCCAGGTGTCTGTTACGACCACACATATCTTTGCCCGGTTTGTCACCAAGAACCGACATATCCAGCAGAGATACCTTGCAGCAAATGTGCAGGAGTAATCTAACGGCTGGCAGGTCACGCGGCGACCGAAGGGAGATCGCCGTGGACCTGCTGGTTAGACCGCCATCGCGGTCTTGCCGCGATGGTCGCAGGGTTATCCTGCCACAAAGGCTATGAAAAATAATATTGACAAAATAACCGGTTCCGCTTTATCGTTTGCACAAGTGGCCTTCAACCCACGAGTGCATTGGCGGACCCTGACCGAAACTCAGGTATTTTTGTGCCCAACAGACAGAAAGGCTGTCGGGTGTGGGGGTAATACAACACCTGCTTGCAGGGAATATCCCCGCCGTTCCAATGCACGGTTGAAGACACCCGGCAGCTCCTTCAAGACTGCTATCCTTCAAAAGCATTGGAGAACCACCATGCAAACCTTCAAGATCGTCCGTTCTGGCCGTGTTAAAGAAGACTCCCCCCAATACCTTGGTAGTGAAACTGTCTATTCCCTGTTGGCCAAAGAAATGCGCTCCCTGGATCGTGAACACTTCATTGTGCTGCACCTGGACCTCAAAAACCGCTTGCTGGCCCGTGAGACAATCTCAATCGGTTCGCTCAATGAAACCATCGTCCACCCCCGTGAAGTATTCAAGGCTGCCGTTATTAACGGCAGTGCCGCCCTGCTGCTGGCCCACAATCACCCCTCCGGCAACCCGCTGCCAAGCAATAACGATATCAACGTTACCGCCCGCCTTGAAGCGGCCGGGGAAATACTGGGCATCAGGATATATGACCATCTGATATTTGGCGACCGTGGCTATTACAGCTTTGCCGCGGCCAAACAAGGGAAAAAGCAAAACCACACTAAGGAGGTGTAGTCATGGGATCATTGATAAAGATCGTAGATAGGAAAGTTGCGCCGCTGTTCTACAAGAAGCGGCCTGTTGTGACATTGCCGCAAGTGGATGAATTCCACGGCAGATCGGCAGGAACCGCAGGTAGGAACTTTCGGGCGAACCGGAAGCATTTTATCAAAGATGAAGACTTTTTCGAGGTGCCTTACGAGGAATACAACCAGCTCTTTGACTCGACGAAATCCGTCGGGTCAAACACGAATGACCGTGTGAAATTCACACAGTCAAAGGGTGGTCCGAGGGTGCCGATGATCTTCTTATCCGAGACCGGTTATTTGATGGTCGTGAAGTCTCTGACCGATGATAAGGCTTGGGCGATCCACCGCGCCCTGGTCAAGTGCTACTTTAACAAAAAGGAACCCAACAAACCGTTGACCTCCGAGGAAATCGAAGCATTCAGGACGCGGATTGCAGCCGGGGGCGGCACGCTGGAAGTTGCCCGCGAATTCGGGCGGGCGGCTTCCACGGTCAAGAAGTTCACAATAACCGAGAGGGCCGCAAGGGCTGGCCAGCTGCAACTGTTTGCCTAAGCACTGCAGGGCTTAGGCAATGACAAGGGCGGTAGAATTGAGCCTCCGCCGCCCTTGTTCATTACCCCATTGACAACCCGATTTTAAAAGAGTACAACCCCCGAAACAGTAAAAACCGCCCAAAGCCCCTATCCCTCACCGGATTGGGGCTTTTCTTTTTTGTCCGCAAAAAATACTTACCACACCCCCCTCCTGTAATCTCCCACCCGTACCTCCTTTTTGTGATAGGGCCGGGTGGGGACTTAACCACCCACCCGACCCGCTTTTTAAGACGACCAGGATTACCAAGATTTTAAATCCTGAGTAATCCCGAGTAACCCCGAAGCCAATTAGTTCGAATACCCCAGAGGGCGCTGACGGCAGTCTCCGTGGTCCTGCCCGAGCCCGCATACGAAGGGGGCGGTATACGCCCCCACAGCAAGGCCCCCGGACAGTACCATGTAGTCCGGGGGCAACACCGAAACATATGGTCCAGGATTACCAGGCTTTTAAATCCTGAGTAATCCCGAGTAATCCCGAGGCTAATAAAATGCTTATCCCCATTCCAAAACGCCAGATAAACATCATCGGCCTCCACTGCTCCGACTCGCCCAATGGCCGGTCAGTCACCCCTGCCGATATCGACCAATGGCACCAGGAACCAAGCAAAGGTTTCCACCGCACCGACTACTGGCGCAACCAGTTCAACCCCCACCTGGTTGCCTTCGGCTACACCTATTTCATCGACGTCGACGGCACAATCTACACCGGCCGGCACATCGATGAAATCCCGGCCCAGGCCAAGGGGCACAACTCCAACGCCGCCGGCATCTGCCTGGCAGGCCGCGACAAATTTACCCCAGCTGAATGGGCCAGCCTCAAAACACTGGTGCAGGATCTCCAGGCCAAGATCAAGGCCAGCACCCACGGCCTGAACGCCAAACCATTCGGCCACTATCAATGGCCCGACAGTCACAAAACCTGCCCCAACTTCGACGTCCCGGCCTGGGTAAAAGCAGGCATGACGCCCGACCCGGCGCACGTATTGGAGGGCAAATGACCACCGCCTCACTGTCCCCTTTTCGACTGTCCACTGCCTACTGCCTCTACGCCCCGGAAAGCTACACCCGCGCCACCCCCGAGGTGCGCGCCACCGTAGTCAACGGCTGCGGCCCTGGCGGCTGGAAGCTCGACCTGGTTCCGGACACGATCTGGTTCCTCGATATCTCCCTCTGCTGCGATATCCACGATTGGATGTATGTGGAAGGCGAAACCATAGAAGCCAAGGAAGAGGCTGACCGGGTCTTTCTGAACAACATGTTGCGCGCTATCGATGCCGCCGGCGGGCCTAAAATTTTGCAAGCTCTCCGCCGTCGCCGCGCCGCCAAATATTACAACATGGTTCACCTGTTCGGCGGTCCCGCCTACTGGCTGGGCAAAAACAGCAGCACGCAATTGATCGCAGCAACGTCAACATCTTAACCCCCCTCAATCCCCCCTTAACTTAAGGGGGGAGGCCTAAAGCCCCTCCGAACAAAAGCCCCTCCCCTTAGATAAGGGGAGGCGGGGGAGGGGTTAAGATCTTGGAGGCGGGGGAGGGGTTAAGAACACAACAACACAAAGGAGCCCAACATGTTCAGCAAAATCTTCGCATTCTTCACCAGCTTCTTCACCAACGTCAAAGCCGATCCCATGTCATCCGCCAAGGGCCTGGTACAACTCGCCTCTGCCGGCGCGGTCGGCTACGGCATGGCTACCGGCATCGTGCCGGTCAACGTCGGCGCACCCATGGCCGCTTCATTCGCCGCCTCCGGCATCCACGCCCTGGGCACCAACAACACGACCGGCGTCGAAGCCCCGGCAGCGGTAAAAGCCGAAGCCGCCATCACCCAGGCCGCAGCCCTCACCCCCACCGTATTGTCGGTGGTGGATCAGATCAAAGCCATCAAGGCCGAGGCCGACGAAGGACAGCAGAAAGTGGACGCCTACCAGACGGTGCTGGCGGTTCTGACAGCGGTTGCCCCGCCGAAACCCCCGGCCCACGAATAAATGGACGACATGGACCGCGCCCAGGATCGCCAGGCCGAATTTACCGCCGACGCCCTTCGTGACCACTGGCGCAACCAGAAAATAGGCATCGGTCTCAGCCATTGCCGCGAATGCGGGGAGCAGATCCCCGAACCCAGGCGCAGGGCAGTACCAACCGCCACCCATTGCATAGACTGTCAAACTGAAATTGAATTCAACTCCCGGAGGCCACTGTAATGGAAGCCATCTCTCTCCCCTTCGCCACCCTGGTCATGCAGGTGCTGGGCCTGCCCGGCCTGATCTTCGTTATCTGGCACTTTGACGCCAAGCGCTTCGAAAAACAGCGCGAGGAATACAAGGACCACATCGCCGAGATCCTCTCCCAGTACAAAGACGACGTCAGCGGCATCAAAAAACTCTACGAGAACAACGTCGAGCTGGTCCACAACTATGAATACGGCGTCAAACAATGGGAAAAGCTGGACGGCGACCTGGCCGGGATCATCACCCTCAACACACGCATCCTCTCGACCCTGGTGGAAAAGGTTGAGAGCAACCAGTTTTGCCCGACAGTACGGGGAGCGGGGCCACACCGATGAGCATCGAAAGAGCCGCCATGCGCGGGAAACTGGCCGAGGCCGAGGATATGAGGCGCCGCCTCAATCTCAAGGGTGAAGGGCTGATCATAGCGCTCCGCCAGGGATTGAACACCGCCCTGCAGCCGTTCGAGGATATCGATATCCCGCTGCTGGATGAACAATGGGACAGCCTGAAAACAGCCTGGGCCGAGGTGATTAAAATCAGAAGCGACATCGCCCGGCTGGAGAGGGAGTTGCGCTAATGGCTGAAAAGGGAGCACGCGCACAACTGGAGCCGGTGGCAGCCCAAATGTATGCGAGCGGCCAGACGCTCACGGCCATTTCCGAATTTCTGGACGTTTCCAGAAATACCTTGACTGAATGGAAGGCCAGGACAAAGCGCCCAGGTGATGACCTGGATGAATGGGATAAGGCCAAACAGCGCAAGAACACCTTTGGCCTGCGCATGGAGTCGCTGCTGGAGCGCGAACTGACCTATGCCGAAGAACGCCAGCCCGGAGCGATTGAAGGGGCCACGCTTGACAACCTTTCCAAGCTGGGTGCGCTGGTGGTGAGATTCAAAGCGGTTGAAGCCCAGGGTGCCGGATTCGACAAGGCAAAGGTATTTTTGGAAAACCTGCAATTTATCGCCGGCTGGATGAAGGAAAACGAACCACAGGGGTTGAAGGTATTGGCCGAGTCCTTTGATGACCTTACCGCAGCATTCAAGGAGTCGCTCGATGGCGTTGCGTAAACGGCCAAATCTTACCGAAGGGCAGTTCGATCGACAGGTCGCGGAGCTCCGCGCCTGGATCAAGGACAGTGTCTCGCCCTTTGAAAATGATACGCCTGCCATTCAGAAGGCCCGCAAAGAGCGAGCCCGCACGGACAAACTCTATTTCATGGAGACCTATCTGCCCCATTATTTCACCTGTCCCTTCGGTGAATTTCATGGGGAGTGGAGCGACTTCGCCCGGTTGAAAGACCAGTTTGGCCTGATCGGCGCACCCCGCGAACATGCCAAAACGACCTTCTTTACCTTCGGGGATCCGCTGCATGTCATCTGCTACAACCTGATCCATTTCGGCATGATCATTTCCGACACCCATGAACAGGCCAGCGGCTTCACCGTGGCCATCAAGCTGGAGCTGGAAGAGAACCCCCGCATCAAACATGACTTTGGAAGTTTTAAAACCCGCAACTGGAGTGATGACGACTTCAAAACCAAGGGCGGCATCTGGCTGCTGGCCCGTGGCCGCAAGGATAAGGTCAGGGGTCTGAAAAACGGCCCTCATCGCCCGGACTATGTTCGTATTGACGACTTTGAAAATGACGACAATGTCGAAAACCCCAAGCTGGTGTTGAGGGGAATCAAGTGGATCCGCGGCACGGTGATCGGCTCCCTTGGCCAGGGGTACAACGCCCTGATGGTCGGCAACCTGTTTCATCCAAAATCAGCCATCTCCACTCTGATCGCCGACCTGGATGACGACGGTAAACCCCGCTACGCCTCAAAGGTTTATCAAGCCATTCTTGATGAAGGGGCCGCCAATGAGCGCCCGCTCTGGCCGCAAAACTGGTCCCTTGCCCGGCTCTCCGCAAAAAAACATGACATGGGCACCTTTGATTTTAACCGCGAAATGCAGAATATCGTGGCCGTTGAAGGGTCCCCCTTCCCGGAGAACCAGGTCAAACATTATGAACGTATCGAAGTCATCAACCGCCCGCTGATCATCGCCACGGCCCTCGACCCCTCGGCCAAGGCCGGAGAGGGCAACGACTTCCGCGCCTGTGTTACCTGGGGACTTGACCCGGCAGAGATGACCTTCTTTTGCCTGCATGCCTGGCTGAAAAAATTGAGCATCGGCGAAATGTTCGCCGCCGCCTATGCCCAGCAGGAACAGTATGGCAGCAGCAAGGTCTTTGTTGAAGAGAACATGCTCAAGGATTTCCTGCATGAGGCCATTGCCACCTATGCCCGCCAGGTCGGAAAGTTTCTGCCCTGGCAGCCGATCCAGCACAATACCAACAAGATCGGCCGCATCGTCGGCACCTGTGCCTACCTCTGGGAGTTTGGGCACATGCAGTTTGAAAAGAACCACAGCGACCAGAACCTGCTGGAGGGCCAGTTTGTTTATCTTCTGACCCCATCGGTAAATGACGACGGCCCGGACGCCTCGGAAATGGCAATCAGCGGATTGCAGAGCGGCATGATCACCGCCGCCTGCGCCCCACCCCAGGAAACCACCCCCGACAACTACCACGCCGAGCGTAAAGGGCTGCTGGCCGGGATCAAAGGCCGCCAAAAATACGGGAGACGCAAAGTGTAACCCCGTAACCCCCCTCAATCCCCCCTTAACCTAAGGGGGGAGGCTTCAAGCCCCTCCCCTTAGATAAGGGGAGGCGGGGGAGGGGTTAAGATTCTAGGAGAACAACATGAAACTGCTCGACCGCCTCTTCAACATCGATAAAAAAGTCGAAGAAAAACTCTCCGCCGCCGTGGACCAGCGCCTCAAGGCCGCCCTGCCCGCAGCCGTGGCCGAACGCCTCCAGGCCGCCTCCATCTCCCTGGATAACGACTACGGCTGGCGGCTGTTGAACGGCACCTCCACCCGCGAGCTGCTCATCGCCCCCTACGAGCAGCAGATCATCATGGCGTACTGGCTCTACAAGACCAACCCCCTGGCCGCCTTCCTCATCGACGTCCCGGCCGCCTTCGTTGCCGCCGACGCCATGCCGTTCACCTGCGACAACGAGGACGTAGAAAAAACGCTTAAAGCATTCTGGGACCGCAACCGGCTGGAACTGCGCTGGGGTAACTACATCAAGGAATGCGCCGTATTCGGCAACCTGGTGCTTACCGCCCATGTGGCCGAACAGACCGGCCGGGTCAAGCTGGGCTATCTCGACCCCGGCCTGATCTCCACCACCCTCTGCGATCCCGAGGATGTCCAGACCAAGATCGGCGTCCGGATCAAGGCCACCGAACACCGTGGCGAACGGACCCTGAAGGTTATCCTGGACAGCGACACCGAGGAGGATCTCTCCCCGATCGCCAAGGAGCTGCGCGACCAGATGACCGACGGCCAGTGCTTCCTGATCCAGATCAACTGCATGAGCTCCGAAATGATGGGCACCTCCGACCTGTTCAACATCGGCGAGCACCTGGACGCCTACGAGCAGACCATGCTCGATGCCGGAGAGAAGCACAGCCAGTTCAACGCCTTCTACTACGACATCACGGTCAGCGGCGCCGACGCCAAACAGCTGGAGGCGGAGCGCGCCCTCTACACGCCACCCCGCACCGGTGGTGCCTTCATCCATAACGAAAAGGTCACATGCGAGGCCGTAGCCCCGGACCTCAAGGCGCTCGATGCCGAAACCGCCACCCGCTTCCAGCGCCGGCACATCCTGGGGGCCAAGTGCGTGCCCAACCACTGGTATGCCGATCCCGACGGCAGCAACCGCGCCACCGCCGACGCCATGGACCGCCCGACCCTGATGAACTTCACCCGGCGGCAGAACGAAGCCAAAGCGGTTTTGAAAACCATCGCCGACTTTGTCATCAGCTCCGCCATTGATGCCTCCTACCTCAACGTCCCGGAGGAGGAGGCCTACCAATACGAGATCTCCACCCCGCCGCTCACCGACAAGGACGTGGCCAAGATCTCCACCATGCTGCGCGATGTCTCCAGCGCGCTGGTAACCGCCGAGGGCCAGGGCTGGATCGACCAGGAAAAAGCCGCCCGCATGTTCGCCTTCTGCACCGCCATGCTCGGCTTTGAATACAACCCGGACGAATGCAGCGACGTACCCCCGGAAGGCAAGGATTACAAAAACGCCAAATTCGCCCCAGGAAGGCCGAACGCCACCACGGTGGCTACCGATGGTCCCGACGAGGGCGAAAAAGGGCCTTAACACGTGTCATAAAGCGAACCAGGGCCAAACCCGTAACCCCCTCAGTCCCCCTTTGACAAAGGGGGAGGTTTAAAACCCCTCCCCTTAGGTAAGGGGAGGCGGGGAGGGGTTAAGGTTTAAAGCAGCAAAGGACAATCATGGCGACACCAGCAACCGACATACTCCAGCAGATCCTCACCGCCCAGGGCCTCCGCACCATCGCCGGGGCCGAGGCCGTGCGCCGGATACTGGAGGAGGTGCGCAAACAGGTCATTGGTGAAATCGCCTCCGCCGCGCCGGAATCCTTCACCGCCTTTCGGCAAACGCAGATGCTGGCACAGCTGGACCGCCTGCTCTACGACGCCGAGGCCGGCATGCGGGTGGAGCTGGGCCGGGGCATCAACGCCGCCTGGGAGGCAGGCCGCGATCTGCTGCCGCAGATGGCCAGCGCCGCCGGCACGGTCCTCTCTCCGGTCGGCATCTCCAGCCACCTGGTGGACCAGCTCAAGGAATTCACCTGGGGCCGGATCAGCGCCATCACCAACGATGCCCAGGCCAAGATCCGGGCGGAGCTCACCCTGGGTGTCCTGGGACAGAAAACCCCGCACGAGATCTCCGGGACCATTGCCGGCACCCTGGAGCGCCCCGGCTTTTTCAAAAGCATTGAGGAGCGCGCCATGGTCATCACCAAAACCGAGCTGGGCCGCACCTTCACCATGGCCCACCAGGCCAGCATGGAAGCCGCCGTGCCAACCCTGCCCGGTCTGGAAAAGATGTGGCTGCACGCCGGTCACCCCAAGCGCGCCCGGATCTATCACCTGTACAACAACGGCCAGACCAAACCGGTGGCCGAGCCGTTCCTTATCGGCAATATCATCATGATGTATCCGCGCGATCCCAAAGCCCCGGCCAGCGAGGTCGTCAACTGCGGCTGCATGCATGTGGCCTACATGCCGGGGTGGGGATCGAAAAAAGAGTATTTAACGAGCTGGGAAAAGGCCCAAGCGGCCGCAAACAAACCAAGGAGGTAACACAATGGCAGAAGCGATCGACAAGAAGTACCTGGAGGGGCTGGTGTTCAAAAGCTCCAAACCGAAGAAAACCGACAGCGGCAACGTCCATGTCCCGGTGGAGCGCGCGCTGACCCCGGCTGATGTGCTGGACTGGAAGGACAGCGGCAAGGACCTGGTCATCGTTACCGCAGACGGCCAGAAATACCGCGTAGCCAAGGATGCAAAAAAAGGCAAGGAGTAACCCATGGTTTTTGAACTGATCCAGACATCATGCCGTATCATGGCCGTCTGCGGT
>Ga0209728_1001201_pt1 | contig 16686 bp, 33 predicted proteins | sample RifGroD1_FD_183997 | JGI IMG/M metagenome (GOLD analysis project Ga0209728, IMG submission 183997) | Groundwater microbial communities from Rifle, Colorado, USA - Groundwater D1 (SPAdes) (version 2) | ecosystem: Environmental > Aquatic > Deep subsurface > Groundwater | place: Rifle, Colorado... | reverse complement strand
ATTATAACAGGAATGATACTCCAATGTTTAAATATAGGCAATAATTTATAGTTCTTGATTTTTGCAATTACAAATGAAAGTAGAATTAATTCGATCAATAATTATTTCACCTCCTTTCATATTATGCGTATGCAATATTATTTTTAGATTCAATACCCATCTGGATCATTAAGGAGTTCTCAATTTCTATTAACTCAGACTTATTAACTTCACCGATAAATTTTATAAATCTCTCTTTCGAAATGGTTGTTACCTGCTCTGCCAAAGCAATGCTTAAAGATAGTAAGCATGTTGTCTTATACAATGTAACGTGAGTTGGCAACCACTTTTTACCTCTGGATGAAGTCAATGGCACAATAGTAACCGTAGGACTATATTTATTCCCTGAGTTGTTTTGGAGAATCACAACTGGACGAATCATTGTTTGTTCCGACCCAATACCTCCATTCAGATTAACTAACCATATATCTCCACGTTTAAGTTCTGACATAATACTATCACTCCTTTTTATTTCATTAGTAATAGTATTACATATATTCTGTCCGATATACATTGTCTTACAATATAATTATATTATGTCGATTAATGTCCATTAAAAGATTGGTTTTGCAAACACAATATTCACATTTGTATTATCATTATTTTACTCACATAGGATATTTGATATTTAAAAATACCTTTTTCCAAGAGGTTCCCAGAAATTGCATTTTTATTTTAACCTACTTTATAAACTTCTTTTTCATTAATAATAATAAACTTGCTACCTTTTCTAATTAATTTAGATCCTTCATTAATTACATCACAAGCAAAATCCTTATAGACATTCTTTTCAAATCCAAATCCCCTAACAACTTTGTCGCCAGAACTAAAGATTACTCCATTACTAAAACATAGATTACCTAAATCAGTAGAATACCTTATGCTATCACTACTATAAATCACTTTATTCTTATCAAAGACCAATGTTTTAAAATTACCTTTATCATCTTCAGCTATAAATAACCACTTTTTCTTTGCTTCATCAAAGTGAATTCCATAATTTACGATTTTATCATTATCATTAATAGTATAATTATACCCACTGATGTTAACGATTTTAAATCCATCGTAAATATTGCATACAAAATAATTATCCTTATCATAAACCTCAAAGAATGCATTAAAAGACGTTTTAGTAATTACTCTCGTTGAATTACCGATATTCCCTACTGTCAACTCTATAAGATTACAAGTAGAATTAAGATAATAAACAACTGAGTCTTTAATCACAACAAAACTCTTATTGATTTTTTCAAATATGAACGTGCCTTTCTGATTACTTACACCAATATCCATATTTGACACAGTAAAAATATTCTCTCCATCATTAGAAAAATAATATCTGTTACTATTGATCAATTTGACTTTTTTCTTAGTCATATTGTGAACTACAAAGTCATTGTCATCAATAAACGTGTCAACACCTAAAATCATTTTTACACCATTTGAGGCAATTAACACGATATATGGTATAGAACCATTAGTAATAACTTTAGTGGGAGTTTGAGTAATCACAGCATTGCCATCACAGATTGGGCATGTTTTATATTTTCCATAATAATAATCTCCATGTGTATTGCAGAACTTTAGATTCGTAATAAAATCTGATAAGTTTTGATCTATTAAAAATCTTTTTCCTTGTTCAAATATACTTCTCATATCAGCAAGCAATTTTGGAGACATAAATTCCCATTTATTTATATTCTTTGGTACGATTACTTTGGAATTTTCGATAACTGATATTCCTTTACGCATCCTCTGAATGATATCCATGTCCGGATTAGTTGTGCCTCCATAGGGATGAAGTCTTGTCAGCATCTTAAACAATAACACAGCAAAAGAAAATGAATCTGTATCAACAGTAAAATTATTTAAAATTAACTTAGGATCTTTGAATGTTTCCATACAAACAGTACAGTTAATATTGTCTATAGACCAACTATCTACATCAATAAAGTATGGTTCAAAATCTTTAGTAAATAATATATTGCTATCATTTAAGTCACTGATAAAAATATTTTGATTGTGTAAAATTGCTAATGTTTCTTTAATTCTTAATGCCAATTTACTGATATCTTGTATTGTAATATTGTTTACTTTGATATATTTTTTATTTCCTAATTTCTTAACATCTTCACCTTCTGCTTTAGTCATGACATATCCAATGAATTTCTTTTGTGAATCATATGCGATGTCAATAGGTTTGATAATATTTAGAGGCAAGGATTTCGTCATTAACAATTTAATTTTTTGTAGTTTCTCTTGCTTATCAACGGAATCTTTATAGATTTTGAGAATGTTATTACCCAAATCATATATAATTCCTTCTCCACCTTCTGCTAAAGGGGTTTGTTTTAGAATTTTCGCATTTATATTCATTACTTTCACCTCAAATCACAATAGAAATATCATCCTTAAAATATTTATGCTCTCTATTAATTAGTCTTCGGATTGCAAACTCTTTTCTTTCTATTAAATATTTCTCAAATTCATCTTTAAAAGGACTATTGATAATATATTCTAGACCATCAGAAGACACTCCTACTGCTTTATATTCGCTTTTAGGGAATAAGTGACGCTTAAACTCCACTCCATCTTTATACTTAGAAAGGTGATCTGGGTAAACATAATTATATGCAAAATATTCTGGGGCATTACCTTCTCCAATTTTTTCATATTCAATAGAATCATCATATCTTTGTTTAATTATGTAACCATCACCACAAATATCAACTGCATAATTATTATCATCTTCAGATATACATAAAACTGTAAACAACATATAATTCTTTATATCATTGTAGTTTGGGAAAATGCTATATAATATATCAAAACATTCGGTGGATGGTTTACACTTTTTTGAAAATAAATGTCCGAATAATTTTGCTCCTACCTCGCTATGTTGCCCTTCTGAGCAACCATCCATTACGCCTTTAAAAAGTAAATCTTCAAAACCAAAGTCTTGGCAATTTAGACCTTTTTCAATATGTTCATAACCAATTTTATAAATAAGCATTATTTCCTCCAATTTTTAGAATAGCTCTATTATTTATCGCAATAGAGCTATTCTTTTTATTTTTAATTACATTGTAAAGAAATCATCTGATTGAGCAACTACTGATTTTGAACTCTCAATAACGGATTTAGACAGACAATCAAATGCTTTTCGTAATTCACTCGCAGAAGATCCTACCTGCAAAATGTTTTTGAACTGCATATTTTTTGCTTCTCTCATGGCACTAGAACCAAAACTGATAAATGCAGTTGTCACTTCTTTGCCATTTAAATCTGTAATTATATTTTTTGCCTGACTAACGCTATTCCTTGAACTGGTATCTTCTCCATCGGAGAAAACTGCAAATACTGCTTTAACCCTCATTCCTTGATTCTTTAAGTAAGTCATATAATTGACCAGTTTTTCAGAACCCTCTACAACTACGTCATATAATGGTGTCATCCCATATACGTTGTAAGCTGTATCAAATTCTTCAATCTTTTTATACCCACCAATATCAATGTTACTATCATGGAAATTAGCCCTAGCTACTAGCATTTCATCAGATTCTTTACTATCAGTCAATGCATTTTTAAACTCACTTAAATTAGTTTTCATTTCATGAATGTAATTGCTCATTGAGCCAGATTGGTCAATTGCAATAAAAATAAGGTTAATATTTTCACTATTGATATCATCCATTGCTGTATTTTCTTGTTCAATTTCCTCTAAACCCATAATATCCATTGTTTCCATTTTAACATTCCTCATTTCTTATATCATTTTTATTTTACACTTATATATTACAGAACCAAATCTGTAGAATTTACAATGTTAATTCCATATTTTTTCTTAAAATCAGCAAGTGCAACATTAGCAGAATCTTCAAATCCTGGTATCATTGAAGAACAATCATCTAAAAAATAAATCTTTTTAGTTAACTCTTTATTGTTGGCATGATACTCTAGCAATTGTCGAATTGATTCTAATACACAATGACTTTTTGCTTCTCCTCCAATAATAATTTTATCGAATTTCGCCATTTTATTAAGAACATCAAGATTAATAAACCCCTTTTCGTCAAACTCAGGAGCGAAGATTCCATACATTTCACTGAATGGATCAGTACCTTTTACAATTCTATTTACCATTGTTTTCTTTGCAACACTATGAAAATAAACCATATTTGCAAACTGATTCTCTAAAGCTGCTCCATGAGTTCCTTGAAGACAGTGATAAGTCCAAATAAACAAATCCTTCTTAGCTTTTTGTGACAGTCCCTCAACATATCGTCTACTACGAATTGGATCTACTACTGGGAACCACTTTCCATCATCAAGGTCTTTAAGAGTAATTGGTGTAAATGGAGGAGCATTGTTTCCGTCTTCATCAACCCACCAACAAGGATGGAAGATTTGGAATGGATTATGAGTATCAATTGAAACCGCGATTTGTGCAATTTTATCAACATTGTTGTAGATGAATTGTGTGAAATTTTTTACATCTGTATGACTATTCGGCACTGCCAACGCTCCATTTTCCATAAAGTCATTTTGAACATCAATCCCGATTACCAATACTTGCTCTACATTTTTAGATGCTGGTTGAAGTTTTTCTTGGTTAGCTTTAGCAAGAATTTCATTAAGATTTCTAGTGTTTCGTGGTGCTCCAATTGCCTGAACATCTACAATTTCTTCGTACATTGTTTTCATTTTTAATTTCCTTCTTCCATATTTATTATTTTAATAGAGTAATCTGTATAACTATGTATAAACCTCTTTGTACATATCTCGATTCACATCCTTTCAATGCTTGTTTCTAAATTGTTTTAAGTTTATAATTTATTATATTATAATTATTAGTTATTTGTCAACAATTATTTTCCTTTAAAATTCACCTTTTATGCCATTTTATGTACCCTGAAACCCTTATGTATCAAGGGTTTCAGAAATTAGATTTTAACAAACATCAACATATCCCATACATAATTTTAAAACATGATCATAACTTTTTTGTTTCATAACTTTATTGTTAAATTCCTTTGCTTTATCATTAAGTCCTGCTTTTTCTAATGTTTTATTAACTGCTCCAATGATAGCGAATACATTTCCATCTACACCGATAAGTTTACATTGTGGTTTTAGATTCTCCATTAACAATTCCACCTTTCCTTGCTCATAATTATACCATTCCCTTCCATAAACTGCAATACTAAATATTATTATTTTCATTCTATTATATTACGATACCAAGAACACTATTCCAATCAAGACAAATAATCCTAGTCCATAAAATAGCCATTTCTTGATTTTCCAACAAACAATCAATATTATTATAAGCATTATTGGAAATATTAAAGGACTTGAATTATTCTGCTGACCACCTAATAAGTATGGTTCTGGATTCACTGTGACCCCATCCCTAATGCTTGTTAAATGGAGATGTGGGCCATTGGAGTGACCTGCTCCTTGCATACCCGGCAATCCTCCAGATAAAGCAATAATATCTCCTTTGTGAACTTTATCATTTAAATTAACCTTGAACTGTGCTAAATGTCCATATATTATTGTATCTCCATTGTATAACTTCAACCTGATATGATTACCTAATATATCATTAGTGCCTACATATGACACTGTAGCGTCCTGAATTGCTTCTACTGGGGTATAAAGTGGCAAACCGAAATCAATCCCCTTGTGAGGGAGTTTGTGCATTGAATCAATATCTTCATAGTTTGAAGTGATTGGATAATCAATAATTGCCATTTGATCATCTCCTTAAGAAGATAATATTCTTATTTTTGATTATATAACCACGTTTTTCACAATATTTTATAGCTTCTTTTTCCGTATAAAAACAATCTACCCAATATTCTGTACCCAACAATTGAACAGCATATAACCAAACATCCTTGTGTATTTCATTTGTATGGAGAATTTCTACATTCACTTCTTGTTTATTGTCCTGTCTCTTCGTCTCCATTTTATATATCCTCTCCTATACCTTTGATATACCATTTGCCATTTTCTATCGCGTTCCAAGAAAGCGTATTTTGATTATCTGGACTCCATTTTTTTACGAATTCATTTTCTGTAATTCCATAAATTTTAAAACCTAATTTCTTTGCAATTAATGCTTCTGTAAATGTAACTTGTTTATCTTTCACACTTAAAACTTCCTTTCAATTTATAAAATCCACTGCTCTATTGCTCAATTCCACCACATGCTAGACAAATTATCTTTCTATTTTCAAATATAAAGCAGTACATTCTTGTGGATCATTATCAAGTTCTTCTAAATTAGAACAAGTCCAACCATTTTTTCTACACTTTTTATATTTATCGCATGACACGCAACATCTTCGTTTTTCATTTTGTCCACAATCGTTGTAACCATTGCCTCCGCATTTTAATGTGAATTTTGAGTAATCTATATCCAATCCTAACACCCCTTTATTTTCTATCAAATCGCCACTTCAAATTATTTCCTTACTCATAAGAAAATTATCAACTTGTTCAAATAATACATCTCTCTTATTATTTTCTGGAAACTCCAAAACATTTTCAAGTAAATTTTTTAAAATCTCTCCAATAATTTTCCCTGATTTAAGATTATACTCTTTCATAATATCATGACCATTAATAGCTAATTGTTTTACATTAATAGGTTCTTTTGTCTCAATAATTCTCTTCAACTCATTCTTCAACAGAACAACATTCTCAAAATCAAATGGAGGTTTTGAACCAATAATATCAGCAATTTGAAGATTAATTAAGTCATCTACGTTATGTTCTCCTAAACGCCTAAGGAGTTTCTTAACTGATTTTGTAGTTATTTTCATATAACTCCCTCCCCGTAATATTTTATTTCTGCTTCTTTTCGTGTTTTAGTAGCATCTTCTATTTTATCAAAATAACCTAAATGAATGTTTTTCTTATCTACAACTATTTGCGCTCTCCATTTATTAACTCTTTCAAAAAAATATACACCTTTAACTCCACATTGGTTATCTTGTTTAGCATTTATATTAGCTCTATTAATATTTATAGTTGTTACTCTTAGGTTGTATTTCCTATTATTTAATTTATTTCTATCCTTATGATCTACTTCAAATCCTGTCCCTTTTAAATCTTCAATATTCATTATGTAATGATGTAAATATTTTTTAGTAGAAGAACAAGTTACATATTTCCCTTCTTTTAAATGCCATTTATATTTCTTACATTTTTCCACATCGTCAATGTCGATTAATGCTCTAGCAACCTCTTCGCAATTTTTATCATAAAGAATTATTTCTGCATAGTCATCATAAATAACTATTTCATTTGGATCAAACTTAGTTCTTTTCAATAGTTTCCCATGTATTCTTAATTGAGTATAATGTTTCACACAATAACCATTTGAATCTATTTTATTATTACAACCATCTACACAACATATTTTACTTTTATTATTCACAAAATACTACCTCCCAAACATATGCTCATAAACAAGAATACATACATTGTCTATGGTTTCATTATCAAATTTCAATCGCTTCATTATTTCTCTTGTTCTGTCTGCTCCAACTTTATGATGACTGTAAAAATGGCAATTACTATTTTCATCAATAGTAAATGTTTCAGGTTTAGAAATATCATGGAACAGAGCTGCTAACCTAAGATTTAAGACGCTAGGAGTGCTCTCTAAGACCTTTAAAATGTGGTCGAATACATTCTTGCTGTGATATTTATTGTGTTGATCAAAACCTACACACTCTTGTAATTCAGGTAAAATATATTGTAAAAGTCCTGATTCTTCTAACAATTTAATTCCTTCAGATGGTCTGTCTGATAATAAAATTTTAACCAATTCATCTCTAATTCTTTCCTGAGATATTTTTTGAATAAGAGTATTACATGATTTAACATCTATAAAGGTTTTAAATTCAACTTCAAAACCTAATTGACTTGAAAATCTTATACATCGCATTTGACGAAGTGCATCTTCATAAAATCTATCAAGTGGCCTACCAATTGCTCGAATGATACCTGATTTTAAATCATCTAATCCATTTACTAAATCTATTATCTTTTCACCATCATAAAGAAGTCCATTAATAGTAAAATCTCTTCTCATAACATCTTCTTTAATACTCACACCAAATTGTACTGAATCCGGCTTGCGATTATCTGAATAATTTCCATCTGCACGAAATGTTGTCGTCTCTATGGGAATTTTATTAATCATAACTGTAACAGTGCCGTGTTCAAGTCCTGTGGGAATAGTATGATCAAATAATTGGATTACTTCTTTAGTTGTGGCATTGGTAGTTAAATCAAAATCCTTTGGAGTTTTACCTAAACAAATGTCTCTAACACATCCTCCAACTAGATATGTTTCATACCCACTCTCTTTAAGTTTATTTAAAACATAAAATGCTTCATCTGGGATTTTAGATTTATCTATCATAGCATATCGCCTTCCTATTAATTTCAATTGTTAATTCATTAATTCTATTGTAATTAGGTTTAATTGGCAATGGACTATTTTGTTTTGCGTATATAAATTCTTTTTCATATTTATCAACCATTTCAAAAATCTCTTCAAATGTGTATTTTTCATTGCGTATATCTAACAGAAATTCTCTTTCAGGACGATAAGTGGTAACTGGTTTTCCACTAAGAATTTCAGTTCCCATAATTAACAATCGGATAAGATGCATCCCATGTTTGAATAAATGAAGATCATCCTTTTTCTTATTTCTCTTATTAAGCTTACCATAATCAACAACAATATTATTGATCTCAGAATAGATATTTTTGAAATCACGTAAAGGATATCCTTTTAACATATTGGTTTTAATAAATATTTCTGTCTCATAATCTTCTTTATCTGAATCAGCAATGTACAATTCAATTTCGCTGTCTGTAAATTCTTGATAATGTTTCTTTAGATGATCCATTTGAACATTAATACTTTTCAATATATGCTTTTCTTTTTCTTCTTGAGGATAACTATCTCTCGCCAAAGCATTTTGTAATCTTCTTAATTGCTGAGTAGCGTATCCTCCAAAACTATGTGATGCTTTTTGAGATAGAAACAGACTAATATTATCTCTAAGTAGCTTACCTTCGTCTGTCATAATCAAAATATGCTCTGGATTTGTTGCTAATATTTCAATACAGTTAGGATTGCAATTAAGTAATAAATTAATCATCTTGCGAAATGCGTAAACAGTTGTGTCTGTTTCTTTATTCTCAAACTGTTCGAAGTTATCTAAACCAAGAAGTTCATTTGGTCTTTCTAACGCAATACCCCTAACATCTGTATCGCTAGTTTTTATATTTGTTCCATATGCAATGCTTCCAGACATAGTAAGAAGCATAATGTTACTTCCTAAATGTTCATTCTCTTTAAGAAAATTATAGTTTGGATTGTTTAATACTAACTCTTTATAATTCATATGTATCCACCTTCCTTTCTATAAATCACCGTTTTATTGGAATTAAATCCAAATCTTCATTAATTTCATATCCATTACGTTTAGCAATTTCAGATGTTTTATTAAAATCTATTTCGGTATACATCCCTGCTTCTAATAGTTGTGTTAATAACCATTGAATGTCGTCCTTTTGTTGAATATTTTGTTGTTTTTTATTTTTAATATTGTTTGGATTGTATTTACACTCATCATCATTACAATCATTTTTTGTTTCACATATCTCTTTACAGGAATAGCAACAGAATAATGTATTTTTATAACATACTTCATTTTTTATACAATTCATTTATGTATTTCCACCTTTCTTTATAGTTTAAAATGCGTATTTTAAGTATTACAAACTTCTAATAATTATTTCCCTTTTAATATCCTCAAAATTAATTGGAGTATAATCAATACATTCCACGCTAACATTAAAATGTTGTTTGCCTTCGTACTTTAAATGATGAATATGACCATGAATATTTGCATAAGGCATAGCTTCAGTCAAATAAATCGGTTCATGTGACAGGATATAAAATTCACCAACAATAATAGGATATTTACTTACCTCTTGAAATCCTACATCTTTCCACCATTTAACTGACCTTGATCTATCATGATTACCTAATATTAAAGTTTTAATCCCATTTAATTGCTGAACAATTTCAGTAGTGATTTCTTTATTTCTAAAACAAACATCTCCTAAACAGAAAACCTCATCATCTCTTTGAACAACTTTATTCCAATTTTTAATAATTGTTTTTGTCATCTGTTCTGCATTTTCAAATGGTCTGTTTTCATATTTAATAATATTTTCATGATAGAAGTGTGGGTCTGAAATCATAAATATTTTGTGTCCACCCATTAGCATCTTCCTTTCTATTCCCTTTAAATATCTATCTTATCTACCAATATCTTTCTTCCTCTGGTTCTTGATAACGTCTTTCTGTTCCAACGTATAACTTCTTACCCCATCTCTCTTTTTCATACCATCCTAATTCAATACACTTATCACATAATGGAGTCAAACAAGCATCACAATTATTACCCAACCAATCACGATAAATAAAAGTTTGTCTGTCCTCATTAACCTTTTCCTCTCGGCAATTAGAACATATTCTAATTTTACCTTCTGAATAATCAATCATTAAAATAATAACCTCCCTTAAATAACATCAAACTCTACTTTTAAATGCTTTCTTGACTTTCTTGATAAGTAATATAAAATCGTTTCTTAAAAATATTATCAAACTCATCAACAGGGTCAATATAAATTTTAATAATAACTTCTCCATCACAATGATTACATTTAATTTCCCTGAATTCATTTATATTAAAATTATCTAGATTTATTTTATTAAATTCATTACAATAAGGACATTCCAAATCCTCTATATTTTTCATAATTTCTTCCTTTCAATCTTTTGTTTTATTTGGATTTAACTCAACAAAATATTTGTCAATATCTCTCTAGCTATACCATACTTTGCTAAACGTTGAAAATCTTTTTCTGTTGGATTTTTAATTCTAGACATATCCATATTATCTTCTAAATCTGCTAACTTAACTTTTATAGCAAATTCATCAAAACATATTCGATTTAGATATTCATCATAACTTTCTTTTTTTCGTCTAGTCAGTATCAAAACAACATTTGCTAATTCCTTATCCAATCCTCGATCTAATAAATCTTGATATGTTATTTTTGTATCTTCTATAACATCATGTAATACAGCTACAGTCTTATACCTGTCATCTTTAAATTTCATCATAACCCTAAGTGGGTGCAGAATATAATGTTCTCCACCTTTATCAAGCTGTCCTTCGTGAGCCAACGATGCTATTGATATTGCTCGTTCTAAAGTCATCATACTATTTATCTCCTTCCTACAATCTAACTACCTTATTCAAATCTTTTCCTAAATAAATAAATAAAAATTCTTCAATAGTCAAATCACCATTGACCACATCAATTTTATCACTTTTTCTCAATTCTTCTATTGCTGATTCCAACCAACTAATATGATAAATCATTAAACCACCTGTAATTGCCTAACTAACATTGTAAGTTCATTGGCTGTTGACCAAGACATATCCGATACTTCTTTTGAATCACTAATCACCTTTAATAATTCCTCAATAACATTCATTTTCTCTTCTTGTTTATCAAACATTTAATTTTTCTCCTTATACTTTAAATAATCTTTATAATACATCCATTGTAATTGTTCGCCTGTATTTGGATGCACCCCTGCTGACTTTCTTCTATTCCTGCAACAAGCAGATATACTACTCTTGCCTTTTATATTATACTTATTAATAGCTTCTTTTTGAGAATTAAATATTTCTTTTGTGTTTACGCATATTATTTTATCATCATTAATATAGTTGTTTATGTAATCATCATACCAACCAGATACTTGATTTTTAATTACAAATTCATCATAATACATCCAAACCATTTTTTCACCCGTTTCTGGATGTTTTCCTGCATATTGAATTGTATGTGTACAGCATTTTGATATACTATTTTGGCTTATATTATCATATTTTTTACAAGCTTCTTTTAAAGAATCAAAAATCTCTTTCGTTGTTAAACATATTGTTTTTTTTACTTTCTTTTGATTAGTTTCGCTCGTAATAACATATGCCTTCTCCTTTTCTTCTTCAGGATCATAATCACACCATCCTAATTCTGTTCCTTGTTTTAAATACCTTATAACAGTGCCTCTATTTAATTTTATTTTATTAGCTAACACCAATGTATTTCTCGTTTCACCCCATAAACCACAAACGGTTTTTACTACACTTGTGCGTGAATACTGATCGCATTTTATCCAATCAATATCTTTTTCTTTGAAATTGAGCAATTTAGGGAGTTTTGATTCCATAATATTATTTTTAATCCATCCCATATTTGAATTTTTACAATTAATTACAATGTAGTTTTCAATTTTATTGTTTTTAGATAATATTTCTTTATGTTTATCATTTTCTTTAATCTTTTTAACAGATGTTTTCCAATGAATAACATCATCATCTTCATAGTGCTGTTTCCCGTGAGTTTCAATAATACAATTAATTTGTTCAATGTAGAAATCATATTTATATTTTTTGCACCATTTAAAAGTATTTCTAGTTAGTTGGTATATAAAATTTATATTTAGTTGGTCTAAAACATTAAACATAAACTTTTCTGGATAAGAAATTCCATCAGAACATCTTGGGCAACCAAAACCTTGGGATTTAATTGTGCTTGGATTTATTTCTTTCACGAAACCACAATCGGGACAGCTTATTGGAATCTTTCCAGATAATCTTTCTTTACGTTGTATGTTTCTACATTGAGTACAATTCATACCACATTTACCACGAGTAAAATCATTAATACTTTTTTGTTCACTTGCATGTTCAGGATACTCTAAGCATTTAAACCAATAACCTTTATTATTAAACCCATGAGAACTAAATCCTACATCTTTAGGTGTTAATAGTATTCCTTTTTTATCAATATTTAAATCATAGTCCCACCTACTTAATATATCATTAGTTACTTCTATTGATAGATTGTCGTAACACCAATTTTCAAACGATTGTTTCGTATATATCATCCTCTTTCTTTTTATTTTTATATTATTATATTAATTCTATTCTACACATTTTAATTTGTCAATCATTTCCGAAAAATCATATTCATTTTTCAAATGACCAATTGTAAACAGTCTTGCACAAGAACTATTGGTGCAACGCAATAAAACCTCCCCATCCACAACCAGACCCTTCGCTTTTTACGGTATCCCAGTCACATCCTGTATACCAAATATTTAATTTTAGATTAGAATTACATTCAGGGCATTTAAGTTTTTGCATTACTTACCCACCTCCAGTCTCTTTCTATAATATCACATTAAAGACAATTTGTTGAGTCTCATAAGTGTTCATCCTTCTGATTTATAGTTGATACATATCATAATTATTTCTTATATAATCAACTAAATCTCTTAAAGTGGATTCGATATGAGAATCATCTTTAAATAATGGATTATATTTAATCACACAAGAATTTTCTTTACCATATTTTTTATATAATTGCTCATTAAATTCTGCCCAAAACAATGGTATCTGAGTATTATTTTTTGTTAATAATTCTTTGAACATTAATTTTATCTCCTTTCCATAGTCCAATAAGTCCCTTTCTTTTATTCACTATCATCAAATTTAAAATGTTCCCTTATTCTTTTGGATAATTGTCGTGAATAGTCAAAATTACCATCCAAAATTTCTAGATTATATACGCCAACATTCGTATAAATCTGTAATAGTAATTCTTCAGCTTCTTTTAGATATTCTATTTCTTCAATTAATTCATTTAGTCTTAATTTGTTTAAATCCATTAATTTTTCCTCCTAAAATAAATGAAAGCAAGATTTGGTTGGATTAATAAGATTTTTCAACCCAATATTTATTCGTTTCTTTGTCAAAATCAAGTTTTTTAACAATGTCATATCCTGTTTCTACATCCATAATACAATCACAACACCCACAACCATGAATTTCAAGATTATATTTATCTCGAAGTAATTTTAATTCATTTAAAAACATTTCTAATCTTTTGTCTCTATCCATATTTTTCATCCCTTCTTATTAAAGTAACTATCTTTTTAGAGCATTATTTAATTCTATCAATAATATTATCCAGTTCTTGAATTTCACTTGTTAGCTTATTTATATACCAATATTTGATTTGTATAAAAACATCTCTGGTGAACCATGATTTATAAATTTCATCTGTCTCTTCTATATACTCCATACCATCCTCATCTTCTAAAGCAAACCCATTCCATACCTTTTGACATTCAGAACAATAATATAATGGATAAATCTGATGTCCAACACTACATATTGAGTTATCATTAAAAATTAATTCTTCTCCACATTTACACTTCATATTATGTATCACTCCTTAAATAAATTGAAACAAGATTTTAGTTTGATATTCCCAATTGTTTTAGTATATCATCTTTAATTTCATTAAATGTAGCATTTTCTTTTAAATTAACGACATCATATCGCATCTGTCCATAATCTAACAACCTCTTATTGTCTTCCCATACTTCTATTGAAGCCATAGCATTATAAATACCTGTTTTAGAATAGTTGATGAAATGTTTGATTGCCAATTCAAAATCAATTGTACATAGAGAAATATGGTTATCATTGTATTCTCCATGAGTCGTGATATAGATTTTCATAATACATCCTCCTATACAAATAAAACCATCATTTTATCCTATAATTTTCTCATGAAGTTTTCCCAGTGCATTGATTCAAGTTCTGCAATTTTTTCGCTTTTAATATACTCCATAACAAATTCCATAATATCATCTGCTCTAACGCCTATCCTATCCTTAGTTTCTGGAACATAAATTTCTAATTCCCCAGACATATCGCCATTATAGTGTATAGTACATGATTTACCTTTAAATGTGTGCATTTGAGTTTTCCTCCTTAAATTTACTGCCGATAAAAAATAAGTTTTAATCTATTTGTACATACCTACACGACTATAAAAATCCTTTTCTGCATATTCTATTTCTTTTTTAATATCTGTCACCATTTTATCAAAAATATTTTTCACGGCAAACTTTTGAAGCTTATTCCATTCTGATTCAAATTGACTTCCTGCATTTAACAGAATTTGTTCATTTTCTTTAAGTAGTTTTCCGAATTCTTTCCATACCTCATCCGCATCAAGATTATAGTTGCCTAACTGAATATCATCCCAACCATAATCACCCATACAAAGAAAAGTATCAGCGTTGATAAAATTACCTACTGTATTAACTTCTCCATATTCTTTTAAAACTTCTATAATGTTTTTCTTTTGGTCCGTAAGGCAAATTCCTATGCTATCATCTGTTACATAGTGCAGAACATATGGATTAAGTTTTTGTTTTACCTCCTCAAGTATTGAATGCCTTGTATAAGTTTGACTCTTATATAATACATCATCAATATCAAACGCTTTTAATTTCATTTTATGTACGCACTCCTTTATTCCTTTAATAATTTATCTCTCATTATATATAGCTTATTTTCAAATTCGTCAATTGCTTTGCCAATACCTTTTTTAACCCCTTGTTCTCTTCCCGTCTCAAAAGCATCTGCCACTTTTAAAATAATTGAATTGCTTAATCCTACGTCTAATTCTATCCCTGCTTCTTTAAGCAGGTTAAAAATTTCTTTACTGACTCTCATAGTTTCATCATACATAAGTATTCACTCCTTTACTTTAAGTCCATTTAAATACTTTCCCAATTTACTTTCATTTACAGATAAAACATTTCTTTGGATTATTTGGTTGTTTTTGTCCTTGTGTGATGAACTTCTTAAGTAATTATTGATGACCAATTCTATAATATATGCCAAACATTATTATTTCAGATACCGTAAGTTCAAATAATTTCTTTCTACTAAAACTTGGTCTAAATGGTATATCATTAAATGTTAGAAATTCCTTCAATTGCATTGCCGAATGATCTTTAAATATTTCGTTTAATTCCGATTCTGACATATTCATTAATTCAATTGTTTTCTTTATCATCCCTTACTCCTTTCTGCTACCGTTAAAAATATAATTTGATCGGGTTATTCAAGTCCTAATCAATGGTATTCCATATTTTTCTGTCCAATATTTAACTTGATTTAATGCTTCTGGCTTAGAATGAACATAAACAGAATCTCCGATTTGGCAATTCTCGTCATCCTTAACTTGTATAACCCATGATTTTACAGAACGATTGTACCACATATCAACACTAAAAGGTTTTTCATTGTAAAATTCAATAGCAGAGTCGATACTGTCAAGATATGTTAAGTCAAAGTCTCTCATATGTATTGACCTCCTCCAATTTACTTTCTAAACTAATTATAACACCTCCTGTAGAAATTACAAGAGGTGCAAAATAATTATTTTCTATTGATTATAAATAAGATAAACTATAAATTCTATGTGGTTTTCAAAGTATTATAACACTGCTTACAAAGTTCCACAGGATGATTGTCTATTACTTTAAAGTACATCTGATCATCAAATGGTGGGACATACGGTGGTAGAATTTCTTTTAGGCATAAAAAACATATCATTTTTACTCTCCTTTCATTTCCAATTAAAATCTTGGATTTA
>Ga0209728_1001200_pt1 | contig 16694 bp, 26 predicted proteins | sample RifGroD1_FD_183997 | JGI IMG/M metagenome (GOLD analysis project Ga0209728, IMG submission 183997) | Groundwater microbial communities from Rifle, Colorado, USA - Groundwater D1 (SPAdes) (version 2) | ecosystem: Environmental > Aquatic > Deep subsurface > Groundwater | place: Rifle, Colorado... | reverse complement strand
CATTGAAATTGTTCAAATTTTGAATCAGACAATTCTTTATTGCATTCAATAATATTAAAAGCATGAAAATATACTTTTCTTTGTGAACATATTTCACTGTTTAATTGTCTTACTGATCCTGAAACTAAATTTCTAGGTGTTGCATATTTCTCATCATCAGGTAATTTAGAATTAATTTCTTCAAAATCATCTTTATGAATAATTGCTTCACCAGATAATCTTAACTTACCTTTAAATGATATAAATAAAGGAAAATCATTAATTACTTTAACATTATGAGAAATTTCTTCTCCGATTTCACCATTTCCTCTAGTATATCCACCTGTAAATTCACCATTTTCATAATTTACTTCTACTGTTAAACCATCATCTTTGAGCATAAGTAAAGTTTCTTTGCCTTTTCTCCATTCGTTTAATTCATCAATAGATTTAGTTTTATCCAATGATTTGAGTAATGTAGGATGTGTACGTTTTTGTAATTTACTTTTAACTTCATATCCTACTGTAATTGTTGGAGAATTAGAAAGTATATATCCAGTTTCTTGCTCAAGAAAATATAATTCTTCTACCATTTTATCATACTGCGAATCTGTAATGGTTGGTTTATTTAGATTATAATAATTATTTCTATGGATATTTAATTCTTTTACTAACTTTTGAATCCTCTTAACCTTATCCAAAATGCAACCTCCTTTTCAATTCTCAATCTTACCTTAGTATATCATTATATTTCCTATCTGTCAACTACTAATTTTAATTAAATACAAACTTTCCTAAATAACAATTCATCACTACTAAATCCAGCAGCACCTAAATGACCGCCTCCACCATACTTTTCTGCAATTTTACTACAATCAATATTCTTATCAACACTAAATATAGAGTAAGAATATTTCGTACCATTAAATACCCAAATCATAACTAAAGGATATTCATTAATTTTATCACCAAATACCCACGAATTACTTTTCTTATTAACTACCAAACATTTCAATCCTTCAATTTCTGTTTCATAAGAATAATGTTCTCTATAAAATGTATTTTCAGAATCAATATATTGTTTAATAGTTTTACCTTTATTTACTAAATCGCTTAATATATTGGTAGGATCAAGATATGGCACAATTCCACGTAATATTTTCCATATATCATCTAACGCATCATTATCTTCAGTACCCAATCCTAATTTAAAATGTGTAGTATCTGGTTCATATTTATATAACCAACAATCATAATCAGAAACAAGTTGAATGTAATAAGGCAAATCATCAAAATCACAATTATGTAAATACATATAAGTTAATCCTGCACCACTAATTCCCTCTTGTCTAATCCCTTTAATACATTTTGTCCAAGGTAATTCTTTTTCAAGATTTAAACTAGAAGTGTGGTGGTCGATCCATATTATATCTTTTGTTTTCTTTAATATTTCTTCTAATTGACAAACTGTATCTTTTTTAAATGAATAATCAACAAAATATACTTTCTCGTTTTCTTTAATTGTACCTAATGGTAATTGCATGATGTAATCTACTTCAAAATAATTTTCTTTATTATAGTTGTTTTCATGTTGTGCTACAATTGAACCTGCACATCTACCATCATCGTCATTGTGATAAAAACATTTCATATTTTATCTCCCTCTTCTTAATATTTAACAGGTATATATTTCTGAATAAACCATTCCATTATTGCTATATTTCTAATACCAAAATAATTTTGAATATATTGTCGTTTTTCAAAATCATTCATCTTAGATAAAATATTTTGAATATTTTCTATTGCTACATTAAAGTTAATAAAGTTTTCTTTTAATTTATTTTCCATAGTTATTTTATCTCCTTTTTATTGTTTTAATATCCATATTAATGCCAAAGCAGTTGCTTCTTCTGGTGTACTTGCTTTAAATTCATACCATCTACCTTTCCACAATATTAGTTGCCATAAACCATTCCCTTCATTCCAATCTCTCCAGTATTCTAATTTTATATGTTCATACTTATATTTTTCAATTTCTGTAAGCATTTGATCTAATCTAGGTGCAAAAATATGATAATTTACTACTTTATTAATTTCTTCTTCTGATTCTTCTATATCACGATTAAATCCAAAACCCCATTTGCCACTATAAACAAATTTGTTCCCAGGATATTTATAGGTATGTGTAATAATACCATTATAATTTCCATTATTATAATTATTTATAGAAGTAGATATAATATAATAGAAACAATCACTCTGATTATACACCCATTTTAATCCTAATTCTTTTAATTGTTTTGCTGTTTCAAAACTAATCATAATTTCCTCCTAATATTTGAATAAAATGAATCATTTATTTAATTTTATTATTTTACATTTTTATACTCATTTAATTCTTCAAATCTTAAATCATAATATTCTTTTGCTATATCAGGATAATCTTTTTCAAATTTATTCAAATAATTCATAGATGCACAAACACTATTCTTAGTATATTCTTGATTCATTTCGCAATATTTACGATAACTTACCTTTTTATAAAAATTAGGTTGATTTCCCCATCTTGCTAGATTGATATATGTTCCTCTATATGGACTTTCTTCATATCTATTAAATCTCATTATGTAAGGTAGACAACCATACTTCATAAGTATTTTCACACGTTCAAAAGTATTTTTAATATCTTGTATCCAAAATTCATTATTCCATTTATTATTTCTATCAAATCCACAAAATACATATAATTTAGTTGTTTGTGCTTTTGTAGTACAATATTTTCTCCATAATTTTAACTTTTCTTCAATTAATTCTTTATCATTAATATTATCAAATGCAAATATATAATCACCTATATAATTACTTTCAGTTAATATTTTTGCTTTTTCATTAGTTAATAAACGAATATCCATGCCTTGTTTATACTCAAATCTTTTATTAGTCTGTTGCAATGATTCAAATATTTTTTCCCATTGACCATAGCCTAAAATATTGTCATCTAATAAACATATGTATTTTCTATCTTCATTTAAAAATTCTTCAATAGGACTATGTAAAGTTACCTTATCATAATTTTTATTTACACAAAATTCACATTTACGAAAACATCCTAATGATGTTCTACCAATTGAATAATCAATATAATATTTATAATCTAATTTTTTACCACCTTTAATTAATTTATCATTTACCCATTCATCATATAAATGATAATCTGGTTTATGGTGTTCAATATGATCTGGCAAAGGTTCTGCTTTGTCATAGAAAAATCCTGTACCTCCATATTCACATATACTTAAATTTTTAATTTGTAATGGAATTGGAGTATCTGTAAATACCTTACTAATAATAATTTTATCAAATGTTATATCTTCTTCTTTGTAGTATCTTATGTATTTCTTATTATTTATATCATCATATAATATAAAATTTTGGATATTCATTTTTGGCAATTCTATATATTGTGAAAATAATTCTCTATAGTCTGTGATAAGTTTTATATTGTTATCTTGTGATTTATAATACCCACTTAATTTCATACAAGCAAGATTAGGGAATCTATGTTTCTTCCTTCCTATTAAATCTGCATCTATAATTGCAATATTTATATTTAACACTCCTCAATATATTTTATTGATAATTTCCGCATCAAACTTCTGTTTTATCATGTTTTTATTTTGCATTTTTATCTGCTTCATGTAGTAATATTAATTTATCATAAAACTCTTGACCAACCATATTGATAAATTTATTTTTAGATTTCTCTGTTTCATTAAATAATCTCATATGCCATTGTATTAAATTAGTAATTTCTAATATATCATCTATAGTTATTCCATCTTCTATATCTTTCAAATAAAATAATGAATCATAAGCAGAAACAAAATGATGTTGATAATATGTTGCATTTTCTGTTTCTTCACCTTTATTATTTTTAAATGATTTACAAAACTTTTTACCTATATCATGTAATAGACCTGCAAATTTTAAATTGCAATCATAATGCTTAGTTAATTCTTCTGCACATTTCTTACAATGTTTACCTATGGTTAAAGTATGGTGAATATTCTCTTGATTAATATTATCTAATTCATCAAATAATTTAATTGAATTATATTCTTTATATGTATTATAAATAATATTAATCTTATTAAATCCTTCATAATATTGTGGTATGTTAATATTCATATACATTTTTTTAATTACATGTTCAGGTACTTTTCTTTCTCTATGTAAATTTCTTTTTAAACATTCTTCATAAGGTGTTGCTATTAGATAACAGATATTTTTACAATTATATTTTCTCATTTCTTCTAATATTGCCTTACGTTTTTTATATGATAAATTAGTTGAATTCCAAATAATATTTTTACCATTAGATAAACTATTTTTTACTCTTAATTTTAATTCTTTAAACAATTCTTCATTTCTATTACATTCATTTATATCTCCAAATAATTCTTCTCTTAAATCATCACTTGAATATATAATTGCATTATATTCTTCTGCTAACTGTTTTGCTATTGTTGATTTTCCACTAGCAACTAGACCTACTAATAATATTAATTTTGGTTTTTCCACTTAATCTATTCCTTTCTATTATTTTATTTTATACTTGTGTCTATATATTAAATAAATACACAAGTATAACTATATTATTATTTATGCAGATTCGTTTTCTTCCATATCAAGAACATCATCTGCTTTAATAATTCCTTCAAGTAATTTAAACATAAATGATTTGTGTTTAAATGCAGTAAATTTTTCTTTATTGTCTACTCTAACAACAATTCCTTCTCTAATATGTGTTTTGCCTATTGGATCAACTCCATCAATAAAACCATTTGCTATTTCCATCAAATTATTAACATCAAAAAATATAAATTTACCAAACTCAGGAACATGTTTTACTCCCATTTGTTCACATCTAAGTTTTACAAGATACCAAGGATATTCTACTACTCTCCCATCTTCATCGGTTTTAGTCATTCTATAAACATAAATATCATTTTGACCTACTCCGCATCCATATGTAAATCTAGTAGTTTCTCCATATTGTTTAATAAATTCTTTATCTTTTGTTTTTTTATTATTACATTCTGGCATAATAGTTGTATTTTCATTTACATATCCTACTATTTCATAATAAATTGTCTCTCCTTTATGAAGTTTATCAATAAAGAAATCATGCCATTCTTTTCTGAAATTATCATTTCCATAAAACCCATTGTCATAATTTTTCAATATTACTCTTCTTGTTCCTGAAATATAATCCCATGATTTTTTATTAGATAATTTTATATTTACTTTTTGTAATATTTTATATATCCAATATGGAAGTAATTTTTTCTTTTCCTTAACTGTATGACCTGTGCGACCACTGGTTCCATGCATCTTCAATGTAATATAACATAAATCTCCTTCTTTAAACTGACTTGTATTATAAGCAAGTTGTGAAGTGTCTCTATGTTCTTCAAAGAAAGGATAAGAAATTATATTGTCTTTCTTTTTCCTTTTTTCTTTTTGTGTTCCTTCTGGTCTACTTTTCTTACCTAATGGAATATATTTTTCACAAATTAATATTCCATTAAGAGTAGTAATTGTATCTCCTTCTTTTAGAGTATTAATATCTGTAAAACTTTCTAAACTTTTCAATGGCATTAATAAACCGTCAGATTTTTCCTTTCTTAATTTTATAGTAGTCACATGACATTTTGATTCGTCCATATAACCACCAATATTATTACCTTGCTCATCTTTTTCTCTAAGTAGTCTATTTGCTCTACAATATTCTACATTAAGACGACCATCTGTAGGAAAATAAATCATTAAATCATTTTCTTTAACATTTAATCCTACAATAACATCATTACCAAAAACTGTAACTACTTGAAGCCTATCAGCATTTGAATGTGGTCTAATTTCTTTAATTTTAACTATGTAAGCATTATAACTCATATTTTATTACTTTCTCCCTTCGTATTTTTAATTTATAATAACAATATCTAAACTATCTCCTTTTTTACTATTGCATTTGCAACACATTGTTTGATAATTAGTTAATTCATTTTTACCACCTTTACTTTTTGGTACAATGTGATCTTTTGTAAAAAGTATTTCCATATTTTCATCGTCAATTCCATATAAATTAAAATGAAATCTAGAAGATGTAGGACATTTTTCTTTTGCAAAATACTTTGCTTCTAATCCACAACATACACATTTAATTCCACTATTAATAAATGTTCTATATCTGTCACTTACCATACTAATCATATCACCATCAAAATTAACTAAAACACTTTCATTATTTATATTGTTAAAAATAGTTTTATTTAATATTTCTTCGATTGAATAAATTTCTTTTCTAATATATCCTTTACTTACTTTCTTCGGCAATGGGTTTCTAATAAAATCTTCAGACCATTGATTTATAATATTACTAAATTCTTCTATATTATAAATATCAACTGATTTATTATTGTTTACATATCTAATATTATTAACAAAATTTAGATTCAAATATTTACCATTTTCGCTTTTCTTAATTTGTATTATAATCACAGTTTTTTCTTTTGATTTTATATGATATTCATTTTTAGATTCTTTATAGACACTTCCACCTAATCTATGTTTTAAAAATTTTTGGATAATTATTTTTAATGTTTGTTTAACACCAGGAATTGCTTGCTCTATATTCATCCATTGTTGACTCATTCCTTTAAATTTTAAAATCATATACTAACACTCCCTTATATTTTATTAATGTATTTAACTAATAGCATTAGTATACAATTATATTTTCTTTTTGTCAAGATAAAGTTTGAATAAAACTGTGATTTTATCATGTTTTACGATCTTATAAACCATTGAATAACAGTACTTTATAGCATGTCGATTTTGCGATTTTTACTAATTTTCATAGATTTTTGTTAATTTTTGATATTTTATTAATAAATAATTAGATATAATTGGATATAATTAGATAATTTTATTTTACTAATAAATCTAATTCATACTTTTTTAATATATTCATACTTTTTGGATGATATTCATTACTATTTTTACAATATTGATAACCATATCCTACAAAATTTTTATCAATACAATATTCTTCTACTTTATCCCAATCTATATCTTCTAATTTCATATATTTATGATAGTTAACAATATAATCATTTTTATCATTAGATTTTATAAATACAATAGAGTATGTTTTCATTTTATATTTTACCTTATCTCAATTAATTTTCCTCTAAACTTGCTCTACAAACCATTCTATTATTACTATCAACACACATTTCTGATAATGGAACTTCTACATGTACTTTTTGACAATTATCACACCAATAACTTATTATTTCACTTCTTTTTCCTCTAATAACTTTAGAAGATACTTCTATTCTATTCACTTTACTCCCATTTTCAAATTCAATTGTTTTCATAATTTATTTATTCTCCTTTCTATAATCCCTAATTCCAATCCCACTATCCACTAATCCTTCATAAAATGCACTACTACCTGTATGATAACCAATTTTTTCATATCCACTTATAAAAACACCATTACCTGATGCAGACCATACTCCGTTCTTTGCTATAGTGATATAGTCTACATCAGGATAACATTTCTTAAAATTCAATCCATTAAAATATTTCTTTTTTGCATATGTTAAATATTTGTCACCCATTAATTTTGAATTTGGTTCTGCTATTTGTAATAATCTTTCTTCTAATATTTTATTCTCATTTACTCCCAATTCATTTTCATTTAAATATTTTCTATATGGCATAAAATAATCACCCCCTTAATTTCTAAGTTAATATTATTTTACACTATTATATTTGCTTTGTCAAGGGATTATATTGCTCCTTTATTTAATTTTTATTCTGTTTTTAAAAAACATGACAAAAGTAATATTTTATTCAAATATTTTCTAGTTATACTTAATTTTATGTATTTGATTGCTTATAAACCACTATAAATCAATAGTTTATGACACTTATTATAGGTAAAATCAGCAATATTGATAATTTACATGATTTTACCTATAACGTGATAAAACTAATTTTTTATATTGATTTATTATTATTGCAATATTTGCAAACAAAACCTTTTAAAATTATCTATCCATGTACTATAATTTTGATTAATAGATTCTAAAGCATTTTTGTTCTCTTTAAATTCTTCTTCCTTATAAAAATAATAAGTGTTATAACTTCCACTATCCCATTGTAATAAATTACTAGATGAATTAATATCTTTTTTAAATCTGATTGACATTATCAACACTCCTTTAATTTTTTATTAATTATATTATACAATAGAGTATATAATAATGTCAATACTATTATATTATATTTTTATTAAAATAAATGTAAAGACTATATTACTTTTATAGTCTTTTTGTAATATCTTCTATCATTTTATCAGTTAAACTATGAAATTCACCGTCATTTCCGTTTTTGATAAATATTATATTACCGACAATACAAGTATTCCCTATTTTAATATTAGGTTTTAAATTATTTAATAATCCTTCTTCATTTACTATCATAAGAATAGTTTTATCATCATTAGCAGGAATAATTTCAATATAGCCTTCAACTAATTCTTGTAATTTCTCAAGAGTATTTTCTATTTCCATTAATATAGGTTTTTTCATTTGGTTTTTTAAATACTATTTTTAACATAAATAATATACCCCTTTATATGATATTTGTTTTATTATACAATATCACAAATATTATTACAAGAATTAATATATTTAAAACATATGTATAACAATGTTTTTATATTTATTATTTAAATAATTTCTTAAATATTTCTTCAAGTACATTAACCACAATACTGTTTCCTGCCATTTTATAAATTTGAGAATTAGATATTTTGTTTTGTTTCAATATGTAATAATCTTCATCATTAAATCCCATTAATCGAAGGCACTCTAAGGGAGTAAGTTTTCTTATTTTATATACATTATATTTTTTTTGTATAATTCCTGTTCTTGCTGCATGGTTATCTAAACCTTTCCCATAATGGGCATCAATACAACTGCAAATATCATCAACTTTAAATTTTAATTTCATATGATTAATTTGTATTGCCACTTTTAAAACAGCATTTCTATTTTGATTACATCCTAATCCTTTATAATAATTAGCATCTAATGTACATCCTATTTCTCTTTCTTTAAAACCATCTTTTTGATTATATGTTCCAGCACATGTAGAATTTTTTTCTTTTAACTGTTCAATTAATTTATCAACTTTATCTTGACTAATATAATATTTTTCATCTACTTCATCTTCTAATAAATCTTTTAATCTTAAACCATTATCAAATCCTATAGGAAATTCAAATTTATTATCATCAATATCTTTTCTTATACTGATAATAAATACACGTTCTCTATTTTGAGGAATTCCATAATCTTTTGCATTTAATACTTTCCAATAATTATTATATCCCATATCTTCTAAATCATTTAATATTTGTTTAAATTGCAATTTAAACTTTTTACCAGTTAAATTTTTTACATTCTCTATTATAGAATACTTAGGTTTTTTACATTGCAATATTCTTAATCCTTCATAATATAAACCACTTCTTGTTTTACCTTTAATAATCCCTTCTTGTTTGCCTGCTATTGAAATATCAACACATGGAAATCCCCATGTCATTAAATCAAAATCATTCAATTCCTTTTCGTTAACTTTTGTAATATCACCTAAATTTAATTCCTCTGAAACATTATGTATAAGTGAATATGCTTTACTTGCGTATTTATCTATCTCACAATAATTAACTAATTCATATTCTATATTTTGTCTTTTTAATGCTTTTTCAAATGCACCTAAACCTGAGAAACAACTTAATACTTTCAATAATATTTATCTCCTTATAATTATGTTTGTTTTTTATATTTTATTTAAAAAAACTATTGGGTATTTTACCTATAACAATATTTTTAATTCCATACTCATCCATAACTTTTTTACAATTATCACAACAGTATGTATGACCTAATAGATATAAAGTACCATCTCTTGCATTTATACCTGCTTTAATACAAACATCAATTTCCGCATGATTTTGTTGTCCACATATTGTTTTACATAATTCATATCCTATTCCTGTTTCCATTTCGAATCTAGGACATATATCTTGAGCATTATTACACCAATTAGAACCAATCCAATATTGTCCGTTATTTTCTATAATAGCAATTGTTTCTTGTTTAGAACATTTACCTTTCATAAATATTACCTCCATATTATGATAAAACGAAGTTTTTATTCAAATTTATGTATAATTATATTATGTTTTCTAATCTATTTTTAGCAATTTCACAATATTTATTTTGTAATTCTACACCTAAAAATTTTCTATTTAATTTTTTACTTGCTAATCCTATACTACCAGAACCAAAACAACAATCAAAAATTAAATCACCTTCATTACTACTCATTTTTATTAAATATTCTAACAATCCTTGAGGTTTTTCTGTAGGATGTAATTTACTTCTTCCACAAGGGAAATTAAAAACATTATGTTCACAATGTCCATTAAATTTTGTATTTCTTCTTTTTGCAAATACAATAAATTCACTAGCACTTAAAAACATATGTTGACCATTTGAAGGACTTGGATTAGTTTTATGCCAAGTACATAATCTTGCCATCCAATCTTTTTTCAAATCTTCTTTAAAATAATTATATATTTTAGCAATTTGATCTATGCCACAAAATATGTATATACTTCCTTTAGTTATTTGAGCAAGTCTTTGACTAAATTCTATTTCATCAAAAGTTACAATATCTGCTTCTTCTTTATTTATTTTTCTTAGTTGCCCTGCATACTTTGCTCTTTCCTCACCATTTTTACTTACATTTCCATATGGAATATCTACTATAGAACAGTCAACATTACGTTTCTTTTTAATCATATCATCCATAACTTCAATACAATTACCATGAATAAGTTTAACAAATTCATCTTTATATATCAAATTCAAATTATATTGTATCCTCCTTTTTATTATATTTTTCATCTCTTATTTCAAAACATGATAAAACCACAATTTTATACAAATATTGACACTAGATATAGTGGTTTATCTTCCATTTGCTCACTATATCTAGTGTTTGCGATTAGATTTTTGCATATATCTATAAAATATATGCAATATTACATTACCTATTCACCATTCCCCAACATTCCCATAATTTCATCAATTTCTAATTCTACTTTCTTTTCATTTGATAATAATTGAGTAAGTTTTGCTTCTAGCACTTGCAATTTTCTTGCTTCTTCAGTTAGATTAATAACTTCTAATTTTTCTTTAATATCAATCATCCATTCATCAATACTATACCCACTAATAATAGTATCATCTAACATTTTTAAATTAATAGCAGACATTTTAATCAAATTTAATTCTAGTAACAACATAGTTAATTGTTCTTTTGACAATACATTTAAATTAATTCTTTCTTTTCTGAATTCTAAACTACAATTTGTAACAGGTTTAAAAGTTTTCTTATTCTTTAATTTACCTTTTTTATCTGCAATCTGAGATTTCAATAACATAATCTTATCATCATTAGTATTCTGTTTATTTGTCATATTATTTTCCCTCCGAATATAATTTTCCATTTGTTAAATATGTGTTTTTATACATTGGTTGTGTTTGATTAAATATTTCTTCAAAACTTAATTCTTGAGATTTATTATAATTATTTCTATCTTGATAATAATATTTTTGCTCATCTTCTTTTGATTTTTTATATGAATAATCTACTGATAAATAGTTTTTCTGTGAATCATAAAAATAAAAACTCCACATATGATTACTTAATTTTTTATTAAATTCTTCAAAAGTATAAGGAATATATTCATCTTTACTTTCATCAATAGGTGAATAACGTGAATTATATTCTAATTTATCAAATAAATCAGCATAGTTTTCTACACATTCTGAAGATATAATTTCAATAAATCTTTCACCTAAACTTTTTAATGCTAATATACTAAAATATCTATTGTCATCATACTTAGCAACAAAATAATGATGTTTTCCTTTATTTACAATTTTCTTAATTGTATTATATCTTGTTGTTGTTCCATAGTAATTATTTATTTCATATGGAACACTCTCATACTTGTTATCATAATAATCAAATCTACCCATATAAATATACTCTTCATTTGATTTAGTTTTATATGTACCACCTAATACTAAATCTTTAACTTTAACATAATTTTTCTCATGAATTATTTCATTGTATTTAACTAATTCTTTATAATCTGGCGATTCTGTAGGAATTAAAATCAAATCCTTACCATCCCATCCGTAAATGAAAAATCCTTCTAATCCTTTTCCTTTTATGGATGTTGCATTTTCTAAAATATAAAGTAGATTTTCAATTGTGATTTCTATCTCGAAATTACGACTATCGTATACTCTACAATATGCGTGACGATGACTCCAATGTGTAGAATAGTCACCTGCTTTTTTATTTAATACAAATCCACTAATGGGTTCATTTATAAATTCTTGTGGCTCAATATTTTTGTCCCTCCATCCGTTCCAACTCGATTCCTTTCTTAATTTTCCTTTTTGATCATAATAAATAACGTATGCTAATTTTTGAGTATATGTATCATTACGATTCTGATAACCTACCTTAATAGTTTTAGGGATAAATATAGTTGATTTTATATAGATTCCTCCTTTATATAACTATCTAACAATTTCTCTAATTCATCTAACACATTAAGTTTTTCTGAAAAGCATAATAAAATTGACTATTTACCTGCCATTTATTTTTCTCTTTCTTGTATTCTTTCCTTTTTTGTTTTATCCATTTCTTAATCATATCTTCCATAAATACTCCTTCCTAATTAACTAACTAATTTTAATTTTCTTCAATTTCTCTTTAATTGCTTTAAATATCTTTTCGTCAATTAATTCATCAATCTCATAATTATCTTCCACACCATCTTTCATTCTTTCCTGTATCATATCTGGTAAACTTTTACCTACAACATCATCAATATTCATTTCTTTTAACAATCTCTCAATAGTTAATAAAATCTTTTCATCAAGAATATCATCTAATTCATCTGATTCTTCAAAATAACTTTCTAATCTTTTCTCAATAAGTTTAGGTATAAGTTTAATAATAATATTATCAATGTCTGTTTCTTTGATTTTAGAGAATGATTTTCTGATAACTTCCTCAATACCATTTGATTTTAATTCATTAATCATCATGTTTTCTAATAATTTTTCCATAGTTAATTTATCCTTTATTATTTTATTATATTTATATTGTTTACATTTTACTATTATATTTTGTTTTTGTCAATATTTATTTCGCAATTTCAGCATAAAATAGTTCTTTTGTAATAAGTTGATTTTACCACTATATCTAGTATATATGTGTAATTTTTAATACTAGATATAGTATATATTGTGATTTAATAAATCATATTTATAACATTCCAACAATCTATATAAGTTACAAATGGATTTTCTAAATGATTATTAATAAATTCTACAAAGTTATCTATTTCTGAAAATTTTATATCATCAAAATTAATATCTACTTTTTCTAGTTCATCAAATTCAATATAATTATCTTCATCTTTATTTTCTGTTTCATAATCACTAAATCTATTCTTCCAAAACACTTGAAAACTCATTCTTTTTTCATCTAAATAAATATATAATGCGTGTTCTTGCCACTTTCTTGTTTGATTTATTTCGTCTTGTGAAATTCCTATTAATCCTTCACTACGACCTTTACATTCTTTAAATTCAACATTATTTAATCCATCTATAGTCTTTGCAAATTCAATTTCTCTATCTGTTAATCCTGCACCAGTTGATTCTAATAATCTTATTGCAAATAATAAATCAGAATCCTTTACATTAATTTTTTCAATGTTTTTAATTATTGTACTTGCTAATTCTACTGCTGAATTACTATATCCTGACCAATGATAATATGCGTTTGCTAATGTTTTTCCATTTTTAATTATTTCAATATTTAATCTTTCACCCATAACTTATCATTCTCCTTTATTTATATTCATATTAACTAACTTTCTTCTCTTCCAAACATTCATTTACTACATTTACTACTGCTAGTGTCATTTTTGATTTAAATACTGCATCTTGTTTTAATTCATTACTTATCTTATCAAACAAACCATTATTGTTACTAATGATATTTCTAGCAATCTTATGAGAAAATCCTTCTCTAATAGACTTCTTAAATTCATCTAATTTAATAACTTCATCAAAACTATCAGATATAATTGTTTTAAATTCTGTCGATTTATCTTCTATTACTTTTATAACAAGTTTAATTAATGGTGAATTATATCCAGTTAGTGATTCATGAATTGCTTTTTGTATGGATGTTTGTGCAGTTTGAAGAATATCTAATTCTAATTGAACTGGCATATATTTTTCATTAACTTTATTATTCATTGTATTAACCATTTCTGTAAGTTTCTCTGTTAGTAGTTTATTCTCTTGTTTAAGAATATTAACTGTTTCAATTAATATATTAATTTGTTTCTGTTCATCTTTGGTCATGATTTATTCTCCTTTAATTATATTATTACAATCAATAACATCTAAATTCAATTCTACATCATAATATATCCCATTTTCATCAATACAATCAATCTCAATATAACTTAAAGTATGACATCTACCACCTTCTCCAAATGGCATATCAATGTTATAACAAGTATTATAGAATTCTTCTAATTCATAACATTCTCCATAACATTTATTTAATAAGATTAATTCATCTACTATTTTATTGAATTCTGATTCAGTATAAGTTTCAGTTGTTGATACATAATTTCCATCATTTGAATCTGCAACAATTGAAACAGTAAATAATTTTTCTTTGTTCTCTGGTTTTATTAATTCATATTTATTCATAGTTTATATTTACTCCTTTACTTATTAATTTATAATTTAAAACTTAAATGCCTTAGCAATCTTTTCATCACTAATATTATTTAAACTAATATTCATTTCATTTTCTACTTTTCTAATCTCATATTTAATTCTTCCATTTTCTTTTCTGATAATATCACTACAATCTAAATTAATAGTATACAATTCTTTCTTCAATTTGCCAATTTCTTTTAATCTATTTTCAAATTCATCATCGTCAGTACAAACCACTATTCTTTCACAATTTTTTAATATTCTTTGTTTTACATCATTGTATTTATCAATTCTTTCTTGTATCTTTTCTTCAGATGTTACAGTTTTTATTTTACTTTTCAATTCTACAATTTTAGAATTAAAATAATCTATAATATCTTGTCTAACTTTTTCTACATTAGATAAATCATCTATGTATTCTTTTGATTTAACATAAACAGTATTAGTATTATGAGACCTATTAAGAATTACATAATCGTTTCCTTTAGTTTCTATAATTATTCCGATATTTGATTTTAATTTTTCATCACTATTTGAGAATAATACTTTATCACCAATTTGTTTCATTTAATTTTCTCCTTTGATTATTAATTCTACAAATTCAGTAGGCATACCATCAATCAATTCACATTTAATACATTTATCTATCCCTACAACATCTTCAACTCTACTTTTTATAATAGGACTACTTTTCCTATATTCACAATTATAACATTTATTTTCCCAAACTTCGTTCTTCGCTTTTTTAATTTCTTTCTTAGCATTTACATACAAACTGATAGGTAATAAAGTAATTGTTACTATATTAAATACAAACCAAGATACCTCTTTAATTGGTTCTATTATATCTTGACATGCTTCTATAAAATTTCTTTGAACACTTTTCCATATAAAAACCTTATAATAAAGATATTCAAATGTTGTCATTCGAGCATAATTATGATAACATGGTCTAATTTTTATTTTTTCATCTTCATCAATTAATAATGTTTTACTTTTTAATTTCATATTGCGTATCCTTTCTAAATATCAACATAAAAATTTTTTTTATGTTTTTTAATTTTCGATCTCTGCTATAAGATTTTCATTTTCAATTTTTATTTCAATCAATAAATCTTTAATCTTAAATTTATGATAATTAGATAAATAAACACATATATAGTTAATCATATCTTGTTGTTTTAAATATCTATTTCTATTATGAATAACTACATTTGCTGAAAACCCTTTAACTTCATCATGATTAATTTCTTCAACATATACATCATCTAAATGGTGATAATGGTTGTTAAAATCACTATATTCAATTGCTGTTGAGATACATAATGCATTTATAATATCTTGATGATTTAATATTATTCTCATATTATTTTTTCTCCTTTTCTTTTCTCTTTTTATAAATTATATAAATAATATATCCAATTAAAGCAAGTATAAATAAATCAAACAATGTCCCTAATATTGAAAATGGTTGAACTACTACTCCACCAGTTGGTACTGCATAAGCACCACCCCAAGGATGAAACATTGTCCCTAACATCGTACCAACCATTAATCCAGGCCAAAAACTACTTACATGACTAAAACCATTATAATTTGAAGTAGGGTAATATCTTGAATTTCCATAATATTTTCTTCCATTATAAGATGAATAACCAGAACCATATTTTTCTTGAATAGATGGTGATACTTTTGTTTTTCCAGTAGTAAATCCTGTAGATGTTTTTGTTGTGG
>Ga0209728_1001198_pt1 | contig 16712 bp, 38 predicted proteins | sample RifGroD1_FD_183997 | JGI IMG/M metagenome (GOLD analysis project Ga0209728, IMG submission 183997) | Groundwater microbial communities from Rifle, Colorado, USA - Groundwater D1 (SPAdes) (version 2) | ecosystem: Environmental > Aquatic > Deep subsurface > Groundwater | place: Rifle, Colorado... | reverse complement strand
CAAAAAATATCACAAGAAAGAATCAGAGATGAACTAGTCAAAATCTTATTGTCCGATAAACCATCCGAAGGAATTAAATTATTAGAGGAATCAGGATTATTGCAATACATTATACCTGAACTTCAAGAATGTGTAGGATTTGACCAACACAATAAACATCATAATAAAAATGTATTTAACCACATTCTAAAGGTCTTAGAGAACACTCCTGCTGTCTTAAATCTTAGATTGTCAGCACTCTTACATGATATTGGCAAGCCAATGTGTTTTACAATGGATGAAAATGAACAAGGACATTTTTATCTTCATCATAAAATCGGAGCAGACAAAACAAGAGAAATTATGAAGCGTTTGAAATTTGATAATGAAACTATTGATAATGTTTGTATCCTTGTTTACAATCATATGGCAAGATATCCTAAATTAAGAGAAGGATCAGTAAAGAAATTATTAAGAAGATTAGGAGAACATAATGTAGATGATTTGATTAATCTTCAAATTGCTGATATTATTGGTTCAAAACCACCTTTTGATTTTGAGAATGTTGTTTTGCTGAAGAATGAGTTGAAGAGAATTATTGAATTTAAAGAACCTATTGCTGTCAATCAACTTGCGGTAAATGGTCATGATTTGATTGAATTAGGGATTAAACCAGGAAAAAGAATAGGTGAGATTTTGAATGAATTGTTAGGATTGGTGATAGATAAACCTGAGATGAATACTAAAGAACAATTATTAGAGATTGTTAATGTTGGGTTTATAATCTAATAAATGAAAGGAGATAAAATAAATGGAACGAGATGATATGTTGTTTTGGATAGGTCAAAGAAGAGAAGAATATGAGGACGAAATGGGAAAATGGAAACAAGATAGTTCATTTTATTATGCTTTTGCAGAAAAAGTTGCAGTTCTTGATGAGTTATTGGACTTTGTAGTTAAGAATTGGTACTAATCATATAAAATATTAAATTATCAATAATTCAAAAACTAAAAATCAAGCTATACCTACGTTTCAGGGTTCTCCAAACCCTATGAAAATTGCATTTTAATGGTAGAAAGGAGAGATTATAATTAAAACTGCATACGAAATGGATAAGAATGTTAAACCAAAAAGTGATGTCTGCTCAAAGTGGTGTAATGAGATACTAAAAAATATATCTGATGCACTAGATGAAGCATATGGTAAAGAATTGACTAGTATAAAAGTGTATATTGGAGATGCTCGTGGTGGTCGTATTGAGTGGGGCTATTATGATGAAATAACGAATAAACCATTATATGGAGAACATAATAGACCAATCGGCGAGAAGGAACTAGATTATATTTATGCATATCTTAATTTACATGGTTATTCATGTAGTAAAGTTGGTGGTAACAGATATTTAAGTATTAACTGGTTTGCATATTTAAGATAAAACGGTAATTCGATTGCAGGAGAGGAATTATTATATGGATGAAAAAATTAAAGTAATCCGCAATTGCAAATCATGTATATATCATTATTGGAAAGACCTTGAAGATGAATTATGTTTTGAAAATGGCGGATGTCTTCAGTTTTCTCCAATTGGATTAAGATTAGAAGATGTTGAAGTAGTGGGAGAATTAGGTAGTGTTGACTATTGCAATAACTCTTGATATGTGATATTATAAATACAGAAATAAATTATCAGGAGGTACATAAAAATGGCATCAACCGCAAGAGAAAATCATATTGCTTCTATTAATTCTACTTTGGTAAAATATGGGGCTGAATTAGACAAATATGGAACGTATCGAATTGGAGATTATAAATTTGATACACGCGCAGTAAATCTTAAAATCCATCATGGTAAAATCAAAATCAAATCAACTCCAATGATGAAAGTTACTTTAGAATCATTAGAGAAACTATTAAAAATTTATGTTGCAAGGGAGAATGAATCAAAATGAGCAGATACAACAAACTTCTCCAAGAAGTAATCCTAGAAGCCAAACAACTTAACATTCCAATATCTCAAAATATTGATCCAAACGTCATCATTAACACCAGAGCAAAAAGATTTGGAAGATGCTCAAGGAAAGCCGATAAATTTATTATTGAATTATCTTCAATATTTGAAAAAGCAGAAGATAAAATGGCAAAACAAACTTTAGCACATGAGATACTCCATACCTGTCCTGACTGTTTAAATCATCAAACTCAATGGAAATCTCATGTGAGCAAAATGAATAGAGCATATGGATATAATATTGAAAGAACCAATTCCTGTCAGAACATTGGAGTAGAAAGAGATATATCAAAGAATGCTAAATATACCATTGAGTGTCAGAAATGTCATACTAAATCGTATAAGGATCGTATATCTGGGGTGATTAGAAATCCTGAAAAATATCATTGTAAATGCGGTGGAAGATTAGTAGTAAGTTAAGGATAATTATTAAGGAGGTTAATATAATGAAGCAATGGATTATTAATATCATAACTGGACGTTTCAAACGCCATGAATCATATCATGATAAATGGAATCGTACATATTTTAGTAAGGAGGTAATATAAAAAATGGATACTGAAATGTTTTATGAAATCGTAGAAAAAGCAAAGAAGTATGATCAATTAGCTAAGATTAATAAGGGGTTTGAAGTTTGTTGTTCATTTTGTGGTAAAAGTCAATCTGCGGTTAAAAAGATTGTTGCTGGGCCAGGAGTAGCAATATGCGATGAGTGTATCGAATTGTGTAATTACATGCTTAATGAAGATGAAGAAATTGAAAAGAAAGAGGAGAAAAATTAAGATGGGAAATTATCGTTTAGAAGATGAAGTTTGGGATGAAGCATGGGAGAATAGAAGGATTGATTTGGTAGAAGAAGTTACCGAAATGAAGGACAAAGACAACAAATTATTTGTATTCGTCCATGGTAACAGTGAAGAACAGCAAAAATTTCTGACGGAGGCATTGGAGAATAATTGTTTTGCTCAACCTGTAAATTTTATGGTGCTTCAAGCAGGGAGAGATCATTACACAAATAAAATTTATCATCGCGGGGAAGAAGTTACTACTGACGAAGAAATGAAACGACTATGGAATAATACTAGACCATATTTAACAATATCCAATGCTAACTAATCCTGATAGAATATCCGAATATTGTAATTGGACATATCTTGAATCTATTATTGAAACTGGTTGGAAAAGACAATTTCCAGGATGGTAGATAAATTACCATTCTATGTGGCAATTAAGAAAGGAAGTATAAAATAATGTTAAGTATATTTAAGGGTAAGAAGATGGAAAAAACATATTACTTTAGAGATAATGATTTTTGGGGCCACTCCATACCTATAGGTTTTAAATTAAAAGTAATTGAAAACCCAATATTTTTAGAAATAGACATAAAAGAACCTGCATTATCTAAAGGAGATAAATTTTTCAATCATGAGAATGGAGATATTTATTTTATAGAAGATGCTATGCGAGGAACAGAAGACACTATGGTTTACTTTACAAATGTAGTATTAGAAACGATAATAGATGAAGAATCCTTGATAAAGGCTAAAAATGATAAGGCAGAGTATGAAACATTAGAAAAAGAACGCAGAGAAAAATATGATGAAAATGAAAGATTGAAAGTGGAAGCAGACAAGATAGCTAATCAACTTAGGAAATCTTGGTGGAGAAAATTATTTAGATTATAAAACCAAACAAAATGAGAAAGGAGGTGGATAATTATAAATGAGAATGAAAGGATTCTCCCTAAAAGATTTAATACAATTATTACACAAACATAACTGGATTAAAGCAAGACAAACTGGTTCACACATTACTTTTCAAAACGTACATACTAAAAAATCTATAACCCTTACTGATCATGGTAAATCAAAGGAAATTTGTAGGCCATTAGCAAAAAGGATATTGAAAGAAACTGGATTATTGGAAATAGCTTATGGTTGTGAATGCTGATACATATTTAATATAAAAATAAAATTATTATAAGGAAGTTTATTGTCTCATGGTTATAACATCTCAACAATTTGAATATAATTTATTATGGAAGGAGTGATATAATCATGAGGAATAAACTAATAATCTTTGTTTTAATCGTTTTATCTGTTGTGGTGTATGTTAGTGTCAATGATGGTAGTAAAGAGGGTTACAAGTCAACGTCAGGTCTTACAGTTAAGATATGATGAAAGGATGAATCAAATGAAAGGTTTAATAATTCCACTGTTTGAAATAGTGGATATTCAAAAAGATCAGATTAAACTATATGAAAAACAAATAAGTTTATTAGAGAAGCAAAATGAATTTTTACTTACAAAAATTAAAGAATTGAATATTGAACTTTATAAACAATTAACAGAAGAGAAAGGAGATGTTGAAGACAATGAAACAACTAACAAAACGTGAAAAAATTATTAAAATATTATTAGAATGGAAGGATGATGATAAATAATGTACCAACTATATTTCATACCTAAACGAGTAATCCAAGAATATCAACTACATATTCATGGTGGAAAATCTCTAACCACTCCCATTATCAAACGCAAAATCAGTGCAATGATTCATGCAACAAAATATTGCAGAATTGATTTAGGTAATGGGAAATATCAACATCGTTTTGGTCATTGTAAAATGATTGTAGAGGAAAATAATTTAACTGTATCAAAAGTTGAATATACAATTATTGGTAGTGTTCCTCAAGGTGATGGCAAATTTTATGACAGAATATGTAAGAAATATTATGGTTTAAATGATAAGCATGCTGAATTTGCTGAAACTTGTAGAAACAGAATTAAAGAAGGAGTGTGTTAATTATGAAAAAGTTATTAATAGTATCAATTATTATAATGGTAGTTTTAACTGGTTGCGGTGCTAGAAAAGGTGATGACGCATTAGGGAACAAATTTACTGTAAAGAGTTTTACAGATGGTGGAATAAAAGCAGATGTTTATGTATTAGTAGATAAAAAATCTGGTGTTAATTATTATTATATTAATGCAGGTTATGGCAAATCATTATGTCCTATTTATGATAAAGAAGGTAAAGTTATTATTGATAAGGTTGAACAAGAATAAATCTATTTAAATTAAAACTAAAATTAGAAAGAAGGAATCAAATTATGCTAACGAAACCTGAACACGGATGGGTTAATATACAGTTAGAAGGATTTTCAGAAAGAGCAAGTTATATGACTGATATTCCAAATGATTGTTTAGATGCTTTTATTTATGCTTTACAAAATAATTTACCTACTGTAATTTTCTTTGACGCTGAAGGATGGGACTTTCATTTGGTTGCATCATGGTATCAAAGTTATGTAATTGTAGATAAAGATGATGTAAAAGTATTTGAAATTAAAAAAGATTTATTTGAACTTGCAAAGGAATTATATGAAGATATCAACAACAATCTTAATGATTGGTTAAATTGGGATTATGCAGATGATGAAGAGGAGTTAAAAGAATATAGAGAAAAACTTATTATGAAATTAAGTATATTGGGAGAAGAACTTGCAAAAGAGAAAATGAAGTGATTTAAGTTTTTAATTTTATGTGGAAAAATAAATATAATTTTAGGAGGATTTAACTATGAAAAAAATGCCATCTTTGTTTGTACGAACTTTTAATGGTCATGCTATTGCTAATATTACTTCTGAAGTTACAATTGGATGTGAGTGGGTGCTTGAAAGAGAAGGATTTGCTACTAGAAAATATGATGGAACATGTTGTTTGATTCAAGATGGTTATATTTATAAGAGATTCGATTTTAAACTAGGTAGAAAGTTACCTGATAATGCAATTCCATGTCAAGACGAAGCAGATGCCATTACTGGACATTTTCCACATTGGGTTTTATGTGATTCCAACAACCCTAATGATAAATGGCATATAAAAGCTTTTGAAACCAGTAATTGTTTGGCAGATGGAACTTATGAGTTATGTGGAATTCATTTTCAGAAAAATGTTGATACTATGGTCATAGATGGAGATATTTTGATTAGACATGGCGAAACTAGTATAAATGTTGAAAGATCATTCGAAGGTATTAAAGAATATCTTAGTAAAAATATGATTGAAGGTATTGTTTTTCATAGAGGTAATGGTGATATGTGTAAAATAAAACGTTCTGATTTTGGATTTGATTGGGGAAATAAAAAGAGATAAAACTTAACTTTCGAGGATAGAAAGGATTGATTAATTATGAATATTCAGATTGATTATGATTGCAAATATTGTAAATTTAAAAAAATCAAGGATGGATTATATGGTTATGTATGTGAAGCTTACAATAAACCGATTGAAGATGCAAATTGTTTCCGTAATAGAGATTGTCATAAATTTGATGAGAAGTAAATGATACTTCGAAACAGCAATTTGAATTAAGGAAGGAAGTAATAATATGAATATAATATTTCTAGATATTGACGGAGTATTAAACACTCACAATCATTTAGTAAAACAAGTAGAGCAAGATGGTATCAGTTCATATCAAGCTCAGTTTAATTTCTGTCCTGATTCTCTTGAAAATCTAAAACAAATTGTAGAAGAAACTGATGCAAAAATTGTTATATCTTCAACTTGGAGAATATCTTATAGGTGTGATTATGATGATACTCATAGAAAGTTTTGGAAAGCAATAATGAAAAACTTGGCATCAATTGGAGTACATAAGAGAGTTATAGGTATAACTCCATCTTGTGAAAGTAGAATTAGAGGAGATGAAATTACAGAGTGGTTAAGTAATAATCAAACAGACAATTTTGTAATTATCGATGATGATTCTGATATGAGTGATTTGATAAATCATTTAGCACAGTGTAATTGGTCAGATGGAATCACTAAAGATGTGAAGGATAAGGCAATTGAAATATTGAAAGGAGTTATTATTAAATGATATATCAATTAAAAGCCTATTATGGAGCATCAATAAAAGGGAAAGTTATATATTCTGCTGAATTAAATTTTGATGACTGTACAAAACTATTAACTGAACCTTTAGACAGCGATTTTCTTAAAGATCATATAACCAACAAAATTATTGATGATGGTTTTAATCCTAAGTATTTTACTTTCAGTTGGCTTACTAAAGAGCAGTATGAGAATAAAATTGAATCAAAAGTTGATGAAGAAATAGAAGTTAAAAGCAATCAGTAGTCAGTTTGAACGCTTTTTAGAAAGGAGAATAACTTATGAAAGATTTATTCGGCAAAGGAAGTCTAGGATACTGACTAGGTGGTTTTGCTATGATCTTGCCTTTGCTATTCTTAATGATGGCAGTACCATCAGTTAATCATATTTCATTAATAATTGTTTGGGGAATTAGTCAGTTTTCATTTTTAGAAAGCATCAGATTATTAACACAAAAATACGAAAAAAGAATAAAAGAGTTAGAAAGTAAATTATAATCCAAAAAGAATGTTAGTTTGATAGAGGAGGAGTTTAAAACTAATGACTGAAACAGAATTATTAATCCAAGAAACTATCATCTATTTATTAGAAATTAGAAAAGATTATTCAAGAAGTGTCTCAATGGATGATGTAGGAAAAGTAAGGACTTTAAATAATGCGGTAGAGTTATTACATCAATATTTAGGATTAATGCATTAAATAAAGAAAGTAGGGTTAAACAAAATGAAAATCACACAAACATTAGAAGTTTCAAAACAAGAGAAAAATATATTTTATAATGCTTTAGAAGTATATATTAAATACCTTACCAAAACACTCTCAGACAGTCCAGAAGGGGAATCTAAGACATTGATCAATGTAACCTTAACAGATACCAATAGATTGCTAAGTGAGATGTCACAGAGCATGTAAAGGAGGGATATATAATGAAAAATCAAAAGTTAACAAAAGAAATCAAGGAATTCTTCAAAGTAAAAGAAATCGACAACACCGAAGAAAAACTTATCATGTGGTATGGATTTGCTGAATTTCAAATGGATACTGAAACTTATTGGTCTCCTTGTGAGAATTGTGATAATCCAAGTTGTAAAGTAAAAGAAGATTTTCCAATATGGTTTTGTGCGGATCAGAAGTAAGAGAGGATGTAATAAACAATGAGCATTAATTACTATTTTGTCAATAAGCAAAATAAACTAGAAAATGACAAGAAGTTAGAACAATTGAATTTTATAAATCCAAAAGAAATATTAACCAAATTAATCGACAGCGATTTGTTTGAAGAATTATCTAAATTAGAATACACAGTGAATAATTTCTATGATGAACTAAAACAATTGATGCAATTGGATAATGAATATATTCATATTTGCCAAAATGCTGGCAGTTGGAATACTTTATTTGCTAAAACAGAATACTATTCAACTTATGAAGAGTTGTTTTTATTCTATGATAATAACAAAGAAAATTTGCTCATAGTAGATGAATATGATAGGGAATTAACTTGGTTAGAATTTGAAAAACAAATTTCTAAAAGTGAAAGGAAAAGAGGAGATTATATCTGTAAAAATGGATATAGTTGGAGTAGTAGTGATGATTTTAGTTAAATCCAATTTATTCCAACCCTACAACCCTACTCCCAAGTCACTTTCAAAACTACAATTTCCGATAAAATTCGACTTTTATTTGATTAGATAAATTCATTCGTTAAGGATGTGATGCTATATATGATTGTAAAATGAGTCCGATCAATGAATTAGGAATCATACGAATTAATTCGCGTGAAGTTCAAGGGTTTACTTAGGTGCAAATATAATTAATTATAATTCCTTCTCCAATCTTGGGAAAAATTGATGTGAAAAATAAAATTAAACAAAGGTGGTAATACACATATGTGGAATTCAACTGAAGGATTAATAATTATGGACACTAAAACAAAGGATTTTATTTATGATGTGAGTAAGAGAGAAATAATGAAATGCAATATATCCAAAGTGGTTGATTTGATTAATCATATGGAAAATATTATGGGTTTTAAAGGATGTAATGAGAAACTTAATATTTGTTTTAGTGGATATGATGACGATCCTAGAGAAATTTATACAATACCAGAGATAAGAGACTATATGAAAAAATTAGTAACTAAAAAGCCATATATACCTTATTTTATTACAAAAAAAGATGGATTTAGAGCTGTTATAATGAGTTGCATATGTGATGTGGAAATATTGAAAACAGAAAAAGGCGTAAATAGTTTGAGTATAAGGATGCCTAAAGATATGTCAGAAATAATTATTAAAGGATTAATATTATCAGCAGAAAGTAATAATTTAGATATTCCAGAAATGAGAGAAAGTATGAAAGATATGCCGTTCTAAACTGGCAATTCTATGAAGGGAAAAGTGAATAATAAATATGTTAAGAGTTTCAGATGTAGTGACTCCTGATAAAATAGAGTCTTGGATTCTAGGTGATCTTATAACTATTAAATCTGGGACAGGAGGTGGTAAGAGTTATCTGATTAAAAATGTACTCTATCCAATTGCAAAAGAAAATGGAGATAAAATATTAATGTTAATGCATAGAAGCAATTGTTTGGATCAGTTTAAAGAAGAACTTACAAGGGATGATAAATTAGATACAATTAAAATAATGACATATCAAAAACTTGAATTTATGTACTTAAAAAAGAATCCTAAAGACTTAGATGAATACCAATACATAGTTTGTGATGAATTTCATTACTTTATGGGAGACGCTTCATTCTCAAAAACAACAGATATATCATTGGATTTAATATTAAGTCAATCACTTGCAACAAGAATTTTTATGTCTGCTACTGGTGATCATATGAAAACATATATAAATGATATCAAAAGAAAAGAAACAATAGACTATGAGTTACCTATTACATATGAATTTATAAACAGTTTAACATTTTTCTACAATAACGATACTTTTGATGAACTCATTGAGGAAGCAATTGAGAAAAATCAAAAGGTTATACTATTTATTCAATCGGCAAGAAAAGCATATGATTTATACAAGAAATTTAAAAAGTATTGTTTGTTCAACTGTAGTAAGAATAATAAGGACTATTATAAATATGTCAATAAGGAAAAAATAAAAGATATGTTGGAAAAAGAAAGATTTGAGGAATTAATTTTAATAACTACAACATGTATGGATGCAGGGGTTAATATTATTGACTTAGAGTTAAAGCATATGATATGTGATGTTGAAGACACTGGAACACTAATTCAATGTATCGGACGAAAAAGAATACAGCATGATGAAGATAAATTTGATCTATACATAAAAACATTAAGCAACAAATCCTTGGGAGGTAAAACAACACAATTAAATAAGAAATTAAAGATGGCTGAATTTTTAAAGGCTCATACAGTACAAGAGTTCATCAATGAATATCAAAGAGAATATGACACTAGCAATATGGTTTATGATGCCGTGGTAATGGAGAAAAATAGAGGAACAAAAAAGGTTAATGAACTAATGTTTTTCAAATGCAATACTGATAAAGAAGAGATTATAAAAATATTAGAGTTTGGCAAAGTAGGATATTATGAATACATAAAGGAGTTATTTGGGATGGAGGAATATAGAATTTTAGAAGAAGATTATAAAATAAATATACTTGAAAAATATCTTGATAAAATTGTAGGGAAAAGACTGTTAAAAGAAGAGCAAAAAGAATTAGCTGAGAGAGTAGATATAAAAAGAAATGGGAAATTGCTAAAAAGTTATGGGTCTTTGAATGCTTATTTCTTAGAAGATAATATAAGTTATATGATTAAAACTTATATTGATAGAGTTAAAAAATTAGAGAATGGTACAAAAAATCCACAGCATGGTAAAGTTTACTGGGTTATTTATAAATTAATTGATAATATTTGTTTAGAAAATCAAGAAGATAATATTATATAATAAAATAAATGTGTACTTATTTGGGTGTTAAGCTTTATAAGAAGCTAAACACCCAAAACAATACATAAATAATAAATATAATAATAGTAAAGGAGAACGCCGAAGCAGGGTCTTGTCACTTGCTCGACGCAAGTAACGCTCTGAAACGAAATATTTCCGCTACGCTACAATATTTCTTATTCAGGATCAATTTTTTAAATTTTTATTAAAAATATAATATAAGAAGAGAGGTGATTAATCAATGATATATGCAGAAAATTATCAAATTGGTAAACAGTTTAAAAACAAATTTACAAATCAAATATGGGAAGTTATAAAGTTTGGTGATGAATTAGTGTTTGAGAAACATTGGTACAGAAGAGATTTATCCTATTCATTAAATGATGATTATTTTGAAGAAGTATAAAATAAAATAAATTAATAAAGGAGTATAAAATAAATGAAATTAAAATTCATAGGTACAGGTTCAGCATTCAATACTAAACTAGGAAATACTTCAGCATACATCAAAGAAAACAATACATTATTACTACTTGATTGTGGTGAATTAACTTTTGATAGAATATTATCTCTAAATCTATTATCAGATGTTAATGAAGTTCATATTGCGGTAACTCATACTCATCCAGATCATATTGGAAGTCTAGGGAGTTTTATATTTTACTGTTATTTCATCAAAAATATTAAACCAATATTCCATGCGGCTAACAGTGATTTTATTGAATTGCTTGAGATTATGGGAATTACAGAGGAACATTGTGAATTTGATAATTGTGTCATTAATCAATTTGCTGAGATCGAAAAATTAAATCTTCAATTATTATTCGTATTAAATAGACATGTCAAAGAGTTGACTACATTTGGAATATTATTTTTAAATATAATTACAAGAGAAAATGCTTATTATAGTGGTGATAGTTATGAAATTCCAAAACAAATTTTATATGGTCTAGAATGCGGAGAATTTCATTATCTGTATCAAGATACTTGCAAAGCAGACTATGATGGTAATGTTCATTTGTCATTGAGAAGACTTACAGAGTTAATTCCTGAAAGATTAAGGAGTAATGTTTTTATTATGCACACTGATGAAGGTTTTGATTTTGATGAAGCAAAGGAATTAGGGTTTAATGTTGTTGAGATTGAAGGAGGCCCGAAACAATGAAATATTCTACATTTGAAAATGTTTTAGATGCCTTATTACAAGTTAATTTCCTATTTGATCTAGAAGAAGCAACAGGTGATTATCCAGAACCAGAATGGATAGAGCAAAAAGATTAGTTAAGAAAGCATTAGATGAATTAAAGGAGATGAATAAATAATATGACTAAAAATATATCAAATTACACAAGTGACTAAAAATATATCAAATTACACAAGAAAACAAAATATTAAAGATGCAATTGATAAAATCATTGGCAAAACATTTGATATAATCCTCTATCCCTTACGTCTAGCATATAAAAAATATGATGGTTCTGATTTACAATCCAGAAGAAAAGTTAAAAAGGCATATAGTAAATTGATAAATAATATTTATAGAATTTTGTTAAATGAAGATTATGTTTATATCACTGATTTCTTTGTAGGTCAAGAAAATGGCTCTTATGATATAATTTCAATTGGTGAAGAATATACTCTGAAACATCATTCAGGAAAATCTTTCAAGATTATATTTGATGAAATAGAAGATATGTTAAGAGCAGATGATGGTTTAGTGGTTGGAGAATGTTAGTGTTAGGGATTTATTTAAGTATGGTTATTATAAGGAAGATGGGAGGGTTATTAAGGTTAGTATGAAGATTTTTATATAAAGAGGTAAAATAATTAAATGTTTTTCGACAATGACGAGATAATAATATGTGGTAATAAGAATTGTAAATCTAAAAATTGCATCATTAGATATGATTACTATGAGGATGAAGACATAGAGGACGATTATTTAAGAGAATTTTATCTTTGTTTAGATTGCGGAGAAACTGAATTAATTGGGTAAATAATACCCTAGCAAATGTATGTTTGAAAGGAAGTGAAAAATATGGAGGAAATATTTACATGTGGAGAATGCGGAAAGCAATTTAAAGTTTATATAGTATTTTGTGAACATGAATTAGAATGTAATGGATTTCAAGAAGTTGATAAAACAATTAAAATAAATGGAGGTTTTTAATATGAGTGATTGGAATAAAAATTTAGGTTCAAGTGATTTTTATGAGATTCAATTCAACGGTTATGTAGGATGGGATAAAATTATTGGAAAAGAGCCTTATTTTGTTATGCTAGAGATTATAAAAGGTAAAGATAAAGCATCTCAGGATGTAGCAGTCGAATTTGATGATATTTCAGACGGAAATTTTCATTGGAGGGATTGGACTAGAAGTAGTTTACCATTTGTAGATGAAGGTGAGATTTATTGGTCAGGATTTACTTTTCAATTTGCTGAAGATGCTAAGAATTTTGTTGAGTTATATGGTGGCAAGGGTAATTGGATGGATGATTATGAAGAGTTTAAGATTCAATGTAACAATAAAAGAAATGGAAGGTGATTAATTATGCTATCAGATATTAAACATGCAATAGAAATGAGTGTTATTAAATTCTGTGAAGATTCATGCCCTTATAGGTTATGTAATGCATCTTATGATGATGGATATGAACTACCTTGTACAGTTGATAGATGTTTTGTTAAGGAATATGTTGAGTATTTGTTGAAATAAAAAATAAATTAAATATAAAAAAGGAGAAATAAAATAATGGCATATTATTCATTACCATTAGAGAAAAACAATGCAAAAATATCAGAAGAATATTGTTATTTAGTATTAGCAAAATATACAGATAAAAACTTTCAACCAGAGAAAGGTAAAAAGAAACTTAGTGCAGAGGCGTTACAAGATAAAAAAGAAAGACTCCTTGCACAATCTGAAACAATTAAACAACTAGACACTGGTTATTGTAATTTACACAATCAAAAAATTGATTTAAGTTCTATTTTCGATTCCTTTTTCACAAGTTATTTGAGCGATTATGAAAATTACATAATCTATAAAATTCAACCTCTCGCATCTTATGAGAGATCAAGAAGTTATGACTCAATAAAAACATACGAAGTGTCTGAATTTAATATTGTGAAAAAGTTCAAAGATACAAATGAAATTATTGATCAAATTCATAAAGATAAATTGTTGCCTGAGTTTTCAGCAGTAATGTTTGATAAATTATCTTATACCAATGAAGATTATAACTTGAAATTGTTTGATTATTTTAGATATATTAATGATAGTTTTATTGATTTAGATATTTCTTTATCAGATATAGTATTGAATCTTCATGATTATAAACATGATATTAGAAACAAGTTTATGAAAAGCAATATGTATCCGGTAGTTAAAGAAAATATTAAATATTTGCTTGACAATAAATTGATTAAATATTTTAAGGAAGGAGATTATTACCATGAAAAATTAATTGTTGCTTTAATAGATTGTGGTTTATTTGATATTGCATTAGATTGTATTAAATTACTTGAAGATTATCACATTCAAGGATTATTAAAAGATAAAACCTTTGATGTTATTTTAAGAAAATGGTCAACGGATGAAACAGTTAAAGAAATTATTAGTACGCTTGGGATTAAATTAAGTGGCCTTACTTTGACAGTTAAGGAGTGTAGAGACTGGCATGAAGATCAAATTGTAGAGGTTAAGAGTTTTGATAATATTAGTGAGATAAAAACACATTTGATTAAGACATATGATGTTCCATTTGATGCTGTAATGGGTAAGGATATTGATGGGTTGCAGACTGAGGATTATGAGTTTAGTGTGAGTTAATTAAACCAAATATAAATCATTTATAAACCTAAAAATAATTAAAGGAGAGTGATAATATGTATTTTGATACAGAAAGTGTAATTGTTGGTGGCATCCATTATTGTTCATATTGCGGAGAAAAATCACTAATTAGAACTGAATGGGATGAGTGTGACTCATATGACCATCATTATTGTGAGTGTGAACAGGCAGTAAAAGAACATGAGATGAATATTGCAATTGAGAATGTAAAAAGACAATATAAACTTTATCCCAATAAAGAAATAATTAAAAAGTTGCAATTTGAATGGGAATTAAAACAATTGAAATATAGATATGGACAGAAGTGATTCAAACCTAGCAAATCCAGATTTCTTGGGACATGATAAATAAAAATAAAAGGAGAATGACAATATGGAAGAAAAAGTAATAATTTTGTCAGAGAGAGAGAGAGAGAGAGAGAGAGAGAGAGAGAGAGAGAGAGAGAGAGACTACAATTAAATCAAACTTATAATATGGATTGCGCAAAGGGATTAGAACAAATGTACATAGAAGGAATTCTAGCAGATTGTATTGTAACTGATCCTCCATATGGGATAAATTTTAGCACAAATCATAGAAAGAAAAATACATTAACAACACAAAAAGGAATTCTAAATGATAAAGATAATAATATTTTTCTAGAAAATATAATTGATTTATCATATAAAGTATTAAAAGATAATGCACATATTTATTGGTTTACTCGTTGGGATAAAGTTCCTGAACATCTAGAATTATTAAGGAAATATTACAATGTCAAAAATGCTTTAGTATGGGTTAAAAACAATTGGTCTATGGGAGATTTAACTGGTGCATATGCAGGACAATATGAAGTAATTCTATTTGGTCAAAAGGGAAGAAAAGAATTAAATGAAATTGATGGTAGAAAAAGACATACTGACATATTGAATTATAATAGAGTATCCGGTAAAGAACAAATACATAGTCATCAAAAACCAATAGATTTATTACAGTTTTTGATTAAGAAGTCAACTGTTGAAGGTGAAGTGATATTAGATCCATTTGCTGGTGCAAGGTCAACAGAGATAGCTTCTAAGGTCTGTGGTAGGCAATACATAGGGTTTGAATTAGATAAGGAAATATATGATTTAAGTAAGAGTAGATTGGTTAATTTATAATACTTATAATGCAAAAATAATATTTCTGTACCACTAGACAGGAGTATTATTTTTTGCTATAATTAACATAGAAGTAAATAGGAGGATGATAAAAATGTTAAAGTTAATGATAAACTCAATATCAACTTTGACGACTCAGATGGAGAAGCATTATTAATCGGACAAATTGGAGAAATTATTGACGCAGTAGAGGTTGGAGCATTCCCTTATGAAATAAGGTTTAAAGATAAAAAGATTCAAGAAATTAATATTGGTATGGGAAGTAGATTATTTGACGAATATGAATTAAATTTAGTCAAATAATCCAAGAAATTATATATTTAAGTTATTTTTAGAAGGAGGAATTTTAAATGGAAGCAAAAGATATTAAGAAGGTTATAATCAAACAAACACTAGTCAGTATATCTGATGAGGATATTAAAATTATGATAGGAGAATTGAAAAACTGGAATACAAAAGGTGTTTTAATCAATGATGGATTAGTTTTAAAAATTAAACAAACTTTAAATGAAGAATTAAAGAGAGCAAGAACATTGACAGAAGTTAACCTTGTAGAATTAGATAAATTAATATTTTTGGAAGTTGCTGAAAGATTTTGTAGATTAAATAATTAAGGAAAGGAAAATTTTATGAAATATTTAAGAAGATTTATTAATATTATAAAATTTTTATTCACTGGAGATGAAGATTTACTTTGAAATGATGTTTTCGTTGGTTATGATAAAATTAAAGGAGAGTGTATTTTATGAAATTAATGGCGTTTGATTTTGAATATGTTTTAGATGGTGCAGAAAATTATGATACAAAAACAATGTCAGATGAAGTTAAAGAAAAACTCAAACCATATGTCTTGTATTTTAGGGAAAATGACAGTATAGGAATTTGAGT
>Ga0209728_1001194_pt1 | contig 16751 bp, 32 predicted proteins | sample RifGroD1_FD_183997 | JGI IMG/M metagenome (GOLD analysis project Ga0209728, IMG submission 183997) | Groundwater microbial communities from Rifle, Colorado, USA - Groundwater D1 (SPAdes) (version 2) | ecosystem: Environmental > Aquatic > Deep subsurface > Groundwater | place: Rifle, Colorado... | reverse complement strand
GATACAGAAAAAGAGTTATTAATTACTATTAAAATTAATTTATGTATCAATTGTAGAAATAAACTCAAAGAAATTTTATAGAAGGTTTTAACCTTCTTTTTCTTTTACTTCAAATGCCCATTTTATAGGTATATAATTGTAAAATAATTATTGACGGAATGATATTTATTATGCTATAATTCATTATGTTCAAATTTAAGGAGTTGTTAAAAATGAAAACTACTAAAGAAGAAAGAATATTAAATATGGCTAAAGGATTTATGAATATTTACAAAGTACATAAAGATGATAAAAAAGATTTGCCTAAAATATTTGAAATTATTATGACTAATAATCCTTACTTAATTAATTCTAAATTATCGGTTGAAGAACGAACACTAATTGGCAAAGAGGTTAAAAATTTTTTAGAAATAAAATATCAAAGAACTATAAGCAGTAATTAAGAGCTAGATAATAGCTCTTTTTCTTTTTGTCCCAATACGTTAAAACCTATATTTGCTAGGGTATCAGATAACCCTTAGACGGTCACAAATGGCACTCTAAGGGCTTTATATTGTTTATACCGGAATTATATCACTGGTAAAACATAACCATTTATACGCTCGGTAAATATAAAAATAATTATTATCTATGTATTCTATTTTCCTTTATTCTGTGATACAATAAATCATAATCAAATTTCGGGAAATCGAAAGGAGAAAATTACATATGAAAAACTTAAAATCTGGAATGATTGTCAAGCACAACAACCAATTAGGCAAACTGGCTAGATGTGCTGAAAAGAAATTATACTTCGTTCCTGCCAAATATTATGTGCAATCATGGGAGGATTTAGAGGTAACCACGGAGGAAAATACACAAGACACTACACACGACGAAAAAGTTGAATTCCTCAAAAATGACTTTACATGGGGAGAAGTAATCAAAACCTACACTGTCGGCGAATATGTTATCTTTGAGTATATAGATGGCTACGACCTAGAGCATGAAAAGGTTAAAAACATTAGATTCCATGCTTTGATCAATTATCAAACTGTTAGTATCTCATATAATTCCCTTGATTCCTGCTTAATTGGCACAATCGCATATAAATTTGATGGAGCGAATAGTCAAGCAGCAGGATATTTTGAAAAAATGATCGGAATGAAAGGAGTCAAATAAATGATAATTAAAGAGCAATTAGCAATCGGGGAATATTTTATTGATTATGATGAGGAATCAGGATCTTACTGTATCTTTCATACTGACTACAAAACAGGGTTCGCCTTTGCATCATATGCCAGTGAGCAAGAAGCAGAAAAGAATGCAAAAGAAAGAAATGGTTATAAGGACACAAACTAAGAGCTAGTTAATAGCTCTTTATCTTTTATCCATAACCCTTTAAAAATCCATTTTTATAGGGTATTTCAGTTTTTAAAAGTGTTGTGTAGCAAGGGTTCTAGGGTTTTCTGTTTTTCATGAATTGTAAAATAATTTTATAAAATCTATTGACTTTAATATAATTTTTATTATACAATGAGATGAACGGTAAATTTAATTTAAAATTATTATTGATATGTAATAATACAAATATAAAATAGTTTGACATTTTAGAGTAAAATCATTATAATGTTACTTAGATATATAAATAATTTTAAGGAGTTGTCACGAATGGAAAACTTAAAATCTTTAGTAGGCCAGAAGGTAACTCTCACTAGTGTTTATGGTAGTACATACAATTCAACGCTAACAGAGTATGAGGATGAATTAGTCACAATCAAAAACGAAGGATTTATGGAAATTGTTTTTGCAATTGAAGAAGTTCAAAGTGTAGAAAGAAGGGTCTAAAATGATTGCTAAAATGACAGACAAAGTTAGATATAATGAGGGGATCACAACTATTCCTGAACTAGATGCTTTAGGGTTGATCGAATTTAAGCAAGAGGATAATATTTATTCTAAACGTACTGCTTCTGGTGTATGTACTAAATATTTTGCTAGTCTTAAAGATTCCGGAGGATGTTGGGAGATTTCAAAAACTTCTTATCTGTCCAGAACAGGCCAAAAAGAAAAAATTGGAAAGGTTGAAAAACTGATTAATTCCGAAGGTTTAGAAATTACAAAAGAAGCAATTAGTACATATAATCGGAAAAGTTGTTCCCTCGGAGGAAATGACAATTGGAATATTGCAAATGGTTTAGGGACTAATAAGGAGAATAGATATCTAAAAAGTGTAGCGCGGTATTATGGAGTAGATAAATTAACAAAAGAAGATATTAAAAGATATATAGAAAGGGAAAAGGTAGGAACACTAGTGTAAAATAAATTACTAAGAAGCTATAATGGCTTCTTTTTCTCTGTCCTGCTATAGTTTTACTCTAAACATATTCCAACGCCTTATAAGTACCATTATGGGCCTTAAAATTCAAAATAATATTACATTGACATTGTAGCGGTTAATCCCTATAATATTAAGTAATTACATATTATTTAGGAGGTTGAGCAAATGGAGAATTGGCAAATTGAATCATCTAGCTACCACGACAAGAAAAAGAATAAACTATGGATCACTGTACTAATAGAGGACACTAACAACTACATAGAAAAATGGGAGCATAATTACTATATATACTGCATAGTAGAATTTATTAAAGGTAACGAACCCAAAATTAATTTTGCTATTCCAAACGCCAGAGGATTGAAAGGAATAGAACTTACTGAGCATCAAAAGGAATTAGTAATAAATGCAGCCGTTGAAACAAGTAAAAAATACCTTTAAGACTAGATGAAAATTCTAGTTTTTTCTTTGTCTAAAAATAAAATCATGTCAATCATTCACCGGATCAACTCATTTTCCCTTTTCAATCCTTCGCACCCTCAAAACCCTGCCACAAAAACGGCCCTTGTTGCCCTCAGATTGCATTGCCCTTTATAATCTTACCTAGAGTCGATTTAAACGTCTCAGAATCAAAATAGGGTTATTTGTGGCTGAAGATCACATTATAACCCTTAAATTGTTTGTAAAAATAGTACAATAAGATAGGACTTTTACCTATATACAAATATAATATTTTAGTTTAAAATAAGGTACATAAGGAAGCACACAAACAAAACCTGCTAGGAAGTAGTTAGTAGGCCAAGACATAAATCCAGAAATAATTTTCTTTAACCTATTGACTTAGTAACCACAATCCATTAAAATTAACTCAAGAACAAAAACATAGTGCCTACGCAAAATAGGCCAAAAGGAGGTAATCAGACTCTTAGCAAAGACTAAATCCTTCGAAGCTCAAGGCTACCTGAAGGAAAGCACCTCTAGTCAAGGAATGCTTAAAAAGGATTGATCTTTGAAAATTAAATAAAACTTTCCTGAAGTTATACAAAAGTTGTTTATATGTCTATAAGTTCGCTTGCGTCTGATGGCAATTAAACAATATGGAAATACTGGCTCTAAGGTAGCCAAGGAAGTAATAGGGAAAGGCTTAAAATCTCTCTTTGATCGCTTAAACTTGTTCCCGTGTTTGCCCTCTTAATTAAGAGGAGGTAAAAAAATTATGAAACAAAGTATTCAAATCGAAAAACAAGGTTGCACATTAAACCAGTTTAGGCCATGTTGGGAATGTCTCAGTTGGACAGAAAAAGACGGTTGCCCGTACAGAACATCGCAAAATTAAATCCAAACATTCAGAAAATGAAATAACAATTAATCACAAGAGGGTAAACACAAGAACAAGAAAAGCAAAAAAGAGAGAATTAACCAAAAACATTCTATAAATCCCTTCAGTTTACTCATTATTACAGTTTAATCATAACAATTGCATTAAACTTACATAACAAAATTAAAATGCAGGTTGTTGTAATTTAATGTTAAATTGTCTATACTTAGGCTGAAGGGATTAATTTTCCGCAAGGTGTGAACTTTTATAACAATTTAAGTTTAGACCTTGGGTAAAATTTAAGAATGAAAGAGGTTAAAATTATGAATATGTATGCAATTGTAAAGGTTTTTAACACTGGTAAAATGGAGATTCAACAGGCCACCACTGGTACTAAGGAGTTCGCAGAATCTCAAATGGAAACATGTTTGAATCAGGATGAATCAAATGTATACAGAGGAAACATCAAAAAATGTCAAGAAAAAGGTATCGATCCTACTATGTGGATTGAAGCATTAAACTTGCATGAAAATTTAAGAGTAACTTATCAAGTTTGTCAAATTGGAATTATTATTTAATACCTTTTAAAGTTTTTGAATTAATGCGCTGTGATAATAACAATACATAGCGTGTTGACGTGTAAGCTTGAAAGGAGTTGTTTTTAAAATGACTGAAGAACAAAGACACGAATTAGTATTAGATTTTACTACATATGTCAGAATGGCGAATGAATCTTATCATAAAAAAGCTGAAAGAAAAGCTTTTTACTGGAGAGCAGTAGGAATTATGGATTGCTTTTACACTTTAAAAATCGAGGAACTTATTTCTGAGGAAATGTTAGAAAACCTTAATTATGTTAAAGAGGAATTGAAAATCTAATAGAAAAGACACTTAAATTGGTTTAGTTTAGCACTATACACTGAGGTTATAACAATCTTAGTGTATATTCGTATACTAAATGCCAAAATAAATTTATTTGATTTTGTTCGCACGAAGTATTATAATGGGTATAGAGCATAAGTTCTAAATTAAGTTAAGGAGGGTAGAGAGGAATACTAAATTAGGGAAATAAAATTAAAAAGAAAGAGGGAAATAATTAATTGGAATCTAAAATTTGCCCAACATGCGAACAAGACAAAGAATTGACGGAATATTATTCTAGACCTAATAAGAATGGAAGCATATGTTATTGGCGTGTATGTAAAAAATGCGTAGGAAATAGAAGTATAAAATGGATGAAAGACAATCCAGAAGCCTATGCAAAACAAAAAATTGAATATGCAAAAACAGAAAAGAGAATTAAATTTAGGTTTGAAGAAGGAGTAAAACAAAGAAAGTCTGGCTATAGCCTAGCTTGGATAAGAGCACATCCTGAAAAGGCTAAGATGTATCAAGAAAAACATAGACAACATGATATTACAGAAAAAGAATGGAGAGATTGCTTAAAAGTATTTGATAATACTTGTGCTTATTGCGGATTACCTCATAAACAACATATCATAAAAAGAATGGGAAAATACATAACAATGAAATTCCATAAAGAACACGTGGACGATAAAGGTTATAATGACTTACGAAATGCAGTACCTGCTTGTCAAAGATGTAATAGCAGTAAACACCAAGATAGTCTAGATAAATGGTATTTAAAACAGAAATTCTTTTCTATAGACAAATATAATTTTATTGTATGGTGGACTACGGAAGGCTATAAAGACTACATAGATGATAAACCACCTTATAGAATTGTTAAAAAGAAAAATGAAGATAATAATAAATTTCATCATGAGCTTTGGACTGTTGATGTATACAGAAATATGGTAGAGTATGTAGATAGAAGAAAAACCAAAAAGGAGATAGAGCAAGATATCAAAAATGGCATAATAGACATTTTATCTTTTGGAAATTAATGGTTAACCCTTAAAGTTTGTTCATTACTAGCAACAAAACACAAAATAACAGACATAAAAATTTGTTGCTAGTGTCGAGTAAATTAATTAAGGAGTGTTGTAAAATGGAAAAGAAATCTTTGCCTTGGAATGTTCGTCAAGTGTGCAGTATGATTCAAAAAGGAACCGTAACTTTTGACAATCCCCTTCAGCGTCCTGCCGATCAATGGACAATCGAAAACAAATCACTTTTAGTCGATTCTCTTTTTAGAATCTATCTTCCAGACATTTGGTTCATTCAATCCAAAAATGAGCATAACACCAATACATACGACACCATTGACGGAAAACAACGTCTAACAATCCTTTCCTCATTCTTAAAGGACGAATGGACACTAACAACCCTTGAACCTGTAAAAATTGAAACAACAGGCGAAAAGATCAATATTTCAGGTAAAAAGTTTTCAGAATTGCCAATCGAAGCACAGGATCAAATTAAGTCTTGTCAACTCAGTATTAAGGCTCTAGAGCTTGAAGAAGACGAAGACGAAGAGGAAATAGTCAGAGACCTATTTTACCGCCTTAATAATGGCAAACAGTGTTCCAGAGAGCATCTAGCGTTTGTGGTAGCAAAAAGAAATGTTCAAAAATTCATCAAAAAGATGATAGAAGAACATAAACTTTTTACTTTAATGAAGTATTCCGCTACAGCCATCAAAAAGTCTGATAGGGAAATGACTATTTTGCAGTCGATTATCTTAATTTCTGGTCAAGAATACACAAGTTTTACCACAAAAGACGTTGAAGAATTTTTCCATGATAAGGAAATAACAGCCAATGTCCTAGCACTCACTGAGCAAGCATTAACAGACATTTATGAAGCGTTCCAGGGTGTAACGGATAAACTTGTTTTAAAATTCCTTACTAAAATAAATATTTCTGCTATGGTTTATATGTTTGCAAATGCAATAGACAAAACCGAAGCAACCAAAAAACTTCTTGCTTACATTCCAAAAGCAAAACCTGCCGACGAATATAAATATCATACAGGATCAGGTAATGTCAAAAAGATTGCTTGTTTAGGGCGTACTAAGGGAATGCTTGATATTTGTGGAGTCAAGGAAAGAGAATTGCCAATTATAGTTTTTGAAGAGGTTGAACAAGAAGAGGAAGAACAATGGGAACAGCCTTTACAAACTGAAAACTTAGAACCCTCCATAACAGCAACCCCAGAATCATTCAGCGAAGAAAATCAAGAAGAACAGCCAGAACAAACTATCAATGATGAACAAGAACAGGATCAAGAATTCCAAGAAGAAACTCAAGCGATTCTAAACATTGTCAATAATGTTGCTTAATCTCCAAAAGAGTTTTATTATTAAGCAAAGGAAATTAAAAAGTCCTTTGCTTAGTCGGAAAAATTCAAAGGAGTGAAGTTAAAATGAGCAATGAAAAAATGACTGAAGATCAAGCAAGAATTTATGTTAGCAAATACATTTTACCTCAGTTAAAAAATGGTGGTGACGAATCAGTTTTAAGGCATTTGGTGTTTTCAATGGCACAAGGAGTAGACTGGCAGGAAGTTGGGCGAATGATTATTAATCAACATCCTGAATTAAATCAAGACAGAATTAACAGTGAATTAGTGTTCAAGTAATATAATCCTTAAAAGTTTGTTGGTCATAGGGTAGCGGATCTTACAACAGGTTCGCTATTTTGTGTCGAGTAAAACTTAAAAGGAGTTGGAATTAATGAACATGTATGTATTGTTACGCATATCCGATAGCGGAAGTATTAATGTAATTGAAATGAATATATCTAAAGATCCTCTAGAAGCTGAAAAATCAAAATTAGACCAGTATGAAGAGGACGAAAGAATAAGAAGCATTGAATTTTGGGAAAAGACAGTCAAAGAAAATCCAGATAACCCTTTTATGAAGGAAAAACTAGAAGAAATTAAAATCAAAAAGGAGGTATTCTTTATCAAACAAATTGCTTTTATTGATTAATAATCCTAGCAAATCATGTTTTTATCTTAATTTTGTAGTTGGTTATTGTATAACCTATAACGCCATAACAGACATAACACAAAGGTTATACAGTGACGAAGGACAAAATTGAAGGAGTTGACAAAAATGGAGTTAACAAATAATCAGTGGAAAAATTTATTCCATGAATACGAGCAACAAAGTAAGGCAAATGCATCTTCCATGAACGAAAAATATATTTATTTAGGCGAAATTGACTGTCCTGAAGAAATGTTATCAGATATTCATGTAAAATTATCTGATATTCAAAGCATAGGTAAAATTAATTGGCTGAAATCTGTAACAACTGGTAAGTACATACATGTTGGAGATTGTACGTTAGATAACTTGTTTAGTTCTGGTAAAATTATTGATCATGAATACGAGTGCGAATCCTTCGATCCTGAGTATGAAAAATATTCTCTCCTTTCAAAAGAGGATAAAATCTTATACAGGGTAAAAAATCAAGGCGTATCCAAACAATTAGCAAAACAACTAGTATATTATGAATTTGGATATTCTTTTGATTATGTTTTTGAGTATAAGGTTATGGAAATATCATGCGATACCTCAGATAATTCAAAAGAAGAAAGCACTTATAATTTGACCGTTGAAGCTGACACAATAGAAGAGGCGAATATAGAATTGTCCTCCATGATAAGGAAAGAAGGAGAGACAATTTGTACTTTTACCAAATTCCCAAAAGGATATAATCCAAGCATAGGCGAAATGATGACAGGAGGTAAATTCCAGCGATATAAAAAATATGTTTTTTCAGTAATCACGGAATTAGCAAGTCAAACAAAAAATTAGCGTATATGTTCTCAGAGCGTTTCAGCCATAACAATCGAGGTTGAAACGTTGTCGAGGGTATATAAACTAAAGGAGGTAAAAATAATGGCACTGGAATTTATTCAAAAGTTACATGCAGACGGATTTTTACAAGCAGATTTTAAATTATTTGGTGTGCCTCAGACAAATGAAGATGCTGAAGTATGGATGGCACAATATCAGAGCATCAGAAATTATCTAAACTAAAAAATAATTATTTAGAGAATTAGCCTTAATTCTCTTTTGTACTTCGTAAAATAGTGGTATAATGAATATATTAATTACGGAGTAGAAAAGGCAATTGTGGAAAGTGACTATAACAATTGGCCTATCATATTTGAAGGAGCGTGTATCAATTATGAACTTATACCAAAACTTAAAAGATCAACACCAAGAGGATATCAATAATTTCCCTATGTTTTTTGCTTTATCAAATTCTCAATTTGAAGAAGGTATGCAAAAACTAGGATTGAATTCCACTGATACAGATCAAATTTACAAAACTGATAGTGGTGGTTACTACAGAAAAACTGATGCTAAAGAGTTTCATTCCATTATTAGCAGTCATAAGGAAGAAATGAAACACGCTATGGGAAACGATCAATTCTTATATGATGCTTTTGACTATGAACTAGGAAATCATGAATACTGTATCACATGGGACGTAGAACCTACACTAGAGGCTCTAGGAATGACTGAGGAAGAAATTGAAAATGATGCAAGGATGTCAGCAATTTTTAGAAAAGCAAGGCAAGCACAAAGCGAATGGTACTCTAAACACGGTTAATTTTCTTCTTTATGTCGATGGTGGGCAGGTAACATAATAACAATAATAAATGTTATTTGCCTAGTTTCGAAATTAAGAAAGGAAGTGTAGTAAATGAAATTAAATGCTTACACAAAGGTAATTGTTTTTGAGGATGAAAATGGAGAGGAAATGGTAATAAGGGCAGGTTGCACATGGTTAAAAATGACTACATATATTAGAAGAGATGCTTATGTTGGTAGCGTGACTAGTTTAAATGATGATAGTCTAACATTGTCGTTTGAAGGTGATTCTAAACTTATTTATTTTAGTGATATTATTGAAGTAAGATATTTTAATCCTAATACAGAACTTTAGCAGCATTAAAATCTAATTTTGATTGTATGGAAATAGGGCGAAGTGATATAACAATAACAGGACTTCGCCTTGATTCGAGGCTATCAAAATTTAAGGAGAGTGTATTTAAATGGGTTATGAAAGTAAATTATACATTGTAAACAAAAGAGGTTCCTTGACTAGTGAGACCAAACAATGGGCAGAAGTTGTTGCAGTATTCAATATGTGCAAGTTCGGAGCATTTAATGAAATCTTCAAGAAAGAGACAGATTGCTACATTTATTCCGACGATGGTAACACAGAAATTGTCAAGGATAGATATGGCGATGACTTGACAGAAGCAAGCCTTGAAGATGTTATTAAATATCTTGAAGAGTATAAAGAAACCAAAGAACATTATAGACGAGTTGAACCTATATTAATGTTGTTAAAAAGTTTTAATCCTTCAGAGTGGCAGGATTTAGTAGTTTTACATTATGGATATTAACACCCAAATAAAACCAAACTTTTAAGGCATGAAAGGAAGTATAAATCATGAAAGAACTTAATAAGCTTACTAAATCCTTATGGGAAATGTCTGAAAGATATAGACATTTAAGCGAAACTAATAAATTTGATGGCATGAACGATAGCGCGCTTTATAACGAAGGAGTTAGAGACGGTATCTGGAAAGCTATAGAGGAGATTGAACAGACAATTATTGCTATTAATAGCAAAAAATAAACTAGCATTTTGCAGAGTGTAAAGGGTAATATATCTATAACGATTGCCCTTTATTAATGCACTGGCACACGTTTCAAGTCGTGGCCTATGCTAAATTTTAGGAGGAATACATAACATGACTAAAAATTATATCAAGAATCTAGAAACTGGTAAAATTGAGTTACACTTTGAAAAATCTGATTACCTTGCACTATCCGACGAACTCAAAAAAGAAATAAAAAGCTCATACCTTTTTAGCAAATCATCAAATGCTTGGGTATCTCGTTCAATTCATAATCAATATCGAGCAATCCAGACTGCTATTAAATTGGGCTTTACTGAAGAAGAAAAAACTGGTGAACGCTTAACATTTGCTGAACAACTTGAACGCAAGCAAGAAAAAGCAGAGCATAGGGCAGAGCGTTACGACCAATATGCTGTAAATGCCATTAATCGCGCTAAAATCTTGCAATCTGAATTAGAATCTCACCATGGAGATAATTCCTTTTTCACTCAACCAATTATTGCCGGACATGCAGGAAGTCAAGCATTCGGAAATCGTAGACAAAGAATCTATGACAGATATCACAAAGGATTTGAGGAGTATAAAAAATCTGAATATTTTGCTGAAAAAGCGGAAATCGCAAGACAAACTGCTGATGCTACTCAATTAAAAAGCCCTATCTACTTAAATAACCGCATTGAAGAGTGTCAAAAACATATCAGGAAACTAGAAAAGAACGCAACGTATTATGATGATATTATTCAGAAAAAGAATAACAATGAAGCAGTATCTTCTTTTTATGAAGCAAAAACAACAGAGCAGATTCAAGGTTATTTAGATGAAATGATGGACAAATTAGAATATCAAATTGACAAGTTGGGGTATTTCCAAAACTGCATGGAAGAAACTAGAAATAAACTCGAAGAAGATGGCAGAAAACTTTACACAAAATCAGACATCAAACCAGGGTATCTATTCCAAAATTATCGTTACAATTGTTGGGCTAAGGTTATTCGAGTTAATCCTAAGACCATAACAGCCACGTTCATAGAACACCCACTAACCGGACATGATGCTTCTTGCCCTTATGCAGAGATTAAGGAAGTAAAAATACCTGAAGATTGGAAAGACAAAAAAGAAGCAGAAAATCCTTTCAAAATTGGTGACATTGTTGTATCTAAATATCCCGCAGATGATAAAATTTATAAAGCTTTCCAAGTGGTTAAATTAACTGATAAAACCGTAACAATTCAAAGAATCGAAGTAGCAGACCAAAAACCAATCCAAAACAATTTTATCAGTGAAAAACAAGAAAGAAAGTCTGTCAAAACAGATAGACAAGGAAACACAGTCATTAATAACGATTCATGGTATTTATACAGATATTTAGCATAACAATTCAGCAGTAACAGTTTAACTATTCTCTATAACGTGCTATAATATATTAAATCCAAATATAATTATTATAGTGCGTTGCGGAGAGTATTTAAGCTCAAATAAAATTCTAGGAGGTTACATATTATGGCAATCAAAACATTTGTTGAAAACTGTAAAAATTATAGTTGGAACGAAATAAAAATTATTGATACTGAAACAGGGGAATTTACCCAATATAATACTGATAAAAATATTGGTTTTCCTTTTGGTATCCCTTGTATTACTACAGTTTTCAAAATGGGTTATAAGTCGGTTGACGAGTGTTTAAAATCTCTTAAAGAACGTAATATTTTAGGTTATGAAATTGACCACGCAGAGCAAAAAGAATCTGAAAGAGTCAGCTACATTAATTTAGGAGTAGAAAGGATTAAGCGAGCAGGAAGAATTAACACTAAGGATTTTGAAGATGTTTGCAACAAATTAAGTAAATATGGTATGTGTTTCTGTGATTCTCAAAATTCTATTACTGCATGTTATTTGCATAGGTTAGAGGAAGGAGCGTGTTAACAATGAATACTAAAACGGATGGTATTTGGGTATGGACTGCTAAAGCTGAAGAAAGAGCTAAAGAGTTAAACCTTGAAGAAAGGAAAGAAAATATTCCTGCATGGTTAGGGCATTCTCTTTTAGGTCAATTTGCTCCTCAAGAATGGGTTAAAAGTGGATACGTCAAGGAATTGAATTGTCAATTATTAATCAATAATTCCAAAACCAAGGAATCTGAATGGATTAATGGAATTATAACAGGAACTACTGCCGGAGATGTTGGAGAAGATTTCGAACGAATTAATGTAGAAGCAAATGGTATTAGTTATTTTGGTTGTCATCCTGATTGCGTAAGGAAAATATAATTTATTTTGATGATGCCTAAGCCCCTGCACACTATATAACAGCCATAACAATAGGTTGCAGGTGCTTGGAGTTTATCAAGGAATTATGATAGACTAGAAGGAGCGTGATTGTCTCATGAAGCTTATTAAATCTCTAAATCAATCAATTAAGCAAAAGCGAACTGACGGAGCAAATGCTTTCTGGGGTATATATGGTGATATTGTTCAGGATGAAAATGGAGAGTTATTCTATACTGAATTTTCAAAGGATGAACCTCGAATCATTCCAGTTGATGAATTGCCGGAAGAAGTTAAACGATATGTATTGTCAGAATTGAAGGAGGGTTAAACCTATGCATATTAATTTAGTTTTAAATGATGAGCAAACGAATTCAATTAAAGAATCTCTATTTTCTGTTTTGTCAGTTAAGGAAATTGCCGGACAATTATTCACTAAACTTTCACTAGTAAATTATAACACTGAGGAAAGTAAAAGATTACGGAGTGCATTGGTTGACTTTTTCAAATCTGAAGACCTTTTACCATAAAACTTACATTTGTTTTGGTTAAATGGTATAATCTGTATAACAGCAAACCATATTTTAAGCATGTAATTTTTAAAATTAATTAGAAAGAAGGAATATATCATGTTAACAGTCAAAAAGATTCAAAATGCCAAAAAGGAATTATTGAAACGTGGTGGGGCAATTTATGTTGTGCAATCAGCAGGAAAGGTTGAAGTTTGGGTTAATTCCGGTGGTTATAGTGCTGTATCAATGGGAACTCATGTAATTCAAATGTTGGACGAAGGACAAATTAAACATGATAATGTATTCTATCAAAGCAAAAATCAAGAAATGAGTTTGCAGGAATTTTGCGATTCTGTGAATAAGGAATATTGTCAAGACGAAACATCAAATTGGATACTAAACAGAGTGGATGAAAATGGCAATCTTTTCTCAGGTTATCAAGGTAGAGCAGAAAACGTAACACGTGAACAGGCAATAACAGATTACCTTTATTACTTGGAGACATCAGAAGGCATTGAGAATCCTAAATGTGATTGTATTGAAATTGATTGGGAGTAACTGATTTAGCAAACCAAACGAAACAATAATTTTCTGGGAGCGAAAGGAGTTTAATAAAATGAGTTCATGTTATCTTTGCGGAGCAGAAACCAATGATTGTTTTTGTAACGAGTGTTAAAAAGATTTAATGAGAATTAACTGTGAGAAAATGGATGAAATGATTAAAACCAGTATAAAGGAGGAAAATTAAATGTTAAAAGTAGGTAAAGGTTCAAAAACATTCTTTCTGGTGGCTGAAGTGGTAAATATGGGAACAACTTGTGTAGACATTAAATTAACTGACAATGAAAGATGGGCAAAACAAAATCAAATTATTGGCAAGATTAAAGCAAATACTGAGGAAGAAGCAAGAGCATATTTTAGGGTTAGAGATATGACTCGTTAATTCTAGGGCCACAAGTGCCCTCTAAACCTTCTAAACTCTATAACAGACATAAACATACACTTGATGAGTTTAGGCGGTTTATAGGATGTTTGAATCCTAAAATAAAACCAAAGGAGGAAACACCGTGAGTAAATTAAAATTACTCCAAGAATTCAAAAACATTTGCGATGCTCACTCAATTCCATTTACTTTTGAAAACTTTGAAAAACTTATCGCTCATATTTCTAAGTAATCTTACATATTCTATATCAAATCAAAACCAAAAATAAAATTAATGAAAGAAGGTAATCAAATGCAAAAACCTAAAAATATCAAAAACTTAACCCATTCTGCCTCAAAACTAAACTCCCTATATCTAGGAAAAGAAATTGTTTACACAGGCACAAATCATTCCCTAAGACCTTACAGGGGAGAAATCATTAACATTGCTTACTACTCCGACTTAGATCTTATTCCATATGCAGAGATTAAATTAAAATTATGGAATAATCGGACTGTAACTAAAATTCTCCCATTATCTGAAATTGTTTTGGTATCTTCTTTGAAGAAAACTAAAACAAAGAAATCTAAGGTTGCAGCATAAATTAATGTGATTTAATAGGCATTGTAAAAAGCGTAAAATAATTATAACAATTGACTTTTGTACGCTCATGCAATGCAATTTTAAAATACATTGGTTAGTTAATCAAAATGTATTATCCATTTTACTATTTTATCAATAACAAAAGCACTAAGGAGGTTGTCGAGTTATCATGTTAAATGTAAACGTAAATACATCGAAATCTAATCATGATATTATTTTGCGTGAAGCAAATCAAAAAGGATTCAATTATACAGGAGATAATCTACTCTCCTATGCTCAATGGATTAAACGTGGATATGTAATAACAAGAGGCCAAAAATCTTTCATGAAAATTTATCTCTGGAATCAAGGAGGGAATAGAAAAATATTAACTGGACTCTTTACATCAGAACAAGTGCAGAAAGTTAGATGTATTGAATTAATTGTGGTATAATTTGTATAACACGGATATCGTAGAGGTTCGAGACTTTACAAAAACATTTTAGGAGGAATTAATTATGAAAAAAGATTTAAGTAAAGAAGTACCTTCTGGTGGAAGAATGCTTGCTTTATATGCAATCAGAGAATTTTCTATTATTGAATATCAAGATGAAGATCAGCAGATTAAATATTATCCATTTGTTAATGGTAGGAAATTATCAATTATTTATAATGACTTTGATTCTGCTTTAATGGGTGCAATGATTCATAAGCAAGTAAAGAATCCAAATGAAGCAAGAAGTGCAGAACGTTTTATTGGTAAGATGTTGAAACCTTAATAAGTCCTTTAGCGTTGACACTAATGCCATTTAAGCTATAACAGAGATCCCATGATGGTTCAGAGGTATTTATTATATTCAAACTAAATTAATTGAAAGAAGGTAATATTTATGCAAAAATCACAATCCAAAAATGATTATGTTCTTTATCGTTCAACTGTCAATGAGGAACTACACAATGCTATAATGTCAAGGGATACTGCTAAAATTGAGGCAATGCTTGAAGATTGGAATAACACCAATGTACATGGTAATGTATTTTCTTTGTTTGATGTAAATAGCGTATTGGATATTGAATTTGTAAGAGCAGAGCATGAAAAGGAAATTGCTGAAGATGATTTCGAATGGTTAGTGTGATTATCCGATAAGTCTATTACTTGAAAGGAAAGATGAAAGGTGAAAATCATTTGTAGTGAATCAGAGTTAAATGATATTGAAAACTCATGGTGTTGTGATATTGATCAATTTAACGAGGATGTATGTGACCGTGATTGTAAAAAATGTTTCGAAGAACATGATATAATTATTGAAATACGCTAGATAAAAGAAAGGAGTTTTTAAAATGAACAGATTAAATCATTATGAAGAAGAAGGATTATTAGATTTTTATACTTTTACTTCAGAAGAAGATGCTGAACAATTCAAAGAAGAAAATGAAGATTATAACAACATTTATTATTCATATGGTTGGAAAACATGGATTGTCAGTAAAACAAAACAAATTTAAAGGAGTGGATATCAATGACAGTAAATGAATTTTTGAAAATTGTTACAAAAGATAATCAAGTTGCAGAGTACAATCAAGAAGTTATAATTCAAACCTATATAAAGATTGATGATTCGCCTAATGGAGAAATACGTAGGTTATTGGCAAATGGTAAAGCATATGAAATCTTGGAAATGAATGATATTGAAGGTATTGTTCAAGGTTTGCAAGATTTCAGTATCGTTGAACTTAGGAGAAACCCAAAAGGTAATTTACCTGCATACAATTGTCCTTATTTATTACTTGTAGAGTAAAAAAATCATTTAAATAGTAAATTTGAATTGAGGAGGAATATTAAAAATGAAAGCACAAAGAGTTAAGATTGTGAAAATTGATGAGGTTGATGAAATTGGGAAACAATATTTAGATATGGAAGGTACATTAGTTCGAAATGATATGGTATTCTACGAAATTAAACTTGATAATGGAACAACATGTTCATTCTTCAAAGATGAATTAGAGTTTATGAATTAATCTGTGCTAGTGATTTAAGCCCATGCTGTATAACAATTTCAATATAACAGCAGACATAATGGTACAGGTGGGTTTATGCGATTGGCAAAGATACTAAATAAATTATTGGAGGATGATTTTAAAATGAAAAACAAAAATATCACCAAAAGATTGAGAAGAGCGTTTATTAATATGAAATCAATTTGTTATAACACAAATTTACCAAATTATAAATATTACGGAGGAAAGGGAATTAGGATTTGC
>Ga0209728_1001193_pt1 | contig 16769 bp, 23 predicted proteins | sample RifGroD1_FD_183997 | JGI IMG/M metagenome (GOLD analysis project Ga0209728, IMG submission 183997) | Groundwater microbial communities from Rifle, Colorado, USA - Groundwater D1 (SPAdes) (version 2) | ecosystem: Environmental > Aquatic > Deep subsurface > Groundwater | place: Rifle, Colorado... | reverse complement strand
AAAGACAGTAAAAGAAATAAAAATAAAACAAGAAGAGTATAAAACAACATTGGATAATAAAATATGGTGGCAAGATGTTACAGATACAGAAAGTTATTTCTTAGCGAATTTGAATGGATATTCATCAGCGATTCATAAACCATATAGAGAATATCTTGAGAAGTTAGATATGTTTAAAAATAAAGATAGTAAGGTTGAAGAAGAAGAATCTGATTTAGAATGGTTAAAAAGCGTATTGGAGGATTAATATTGAATAATACCAATAAAAAATGCATTGCAGATGAATGTTTGAATGAATATTATGCAAAAGGATATTGTTATAAACATTATAAACAATTTAAAAGACTTGGATATATAAAAAACAGAACATATCGTGATAGAAATGAATTCTTAAAGATAGAAGATATTTATGAAATATTTTTATATGATATGGATGCAAACGTAATTAATAAAGCAATTATTGACTTAGATGATTACGAAAGATGCAAAAGAATGAAATGGGCTTATGATAGTAGCACAGGGTATACAACGACTACACAAGCAGATGGTAAAAAATTATATCTACATAAATATATATTTGGCGATTGTAAAATTTTTGTAGACCATATTAATAGAAATAAGTTAGATTGTAGAAAAATAAATTTAAGAGAAGCCACGTTTCAAGAAAGTGCTATGAATCAAAGTCTCAGAAGTGATAATACAAGTGGGATAAGGGGTGTTTCGTATTATAAAAGAGATGGCACTTGGGAGGCATATATAAGACTAAACAAAAGAATTGGACTAGGAAGATTCGCAAATATAGAAAATGCAATTATTATTAGATTAAAAGCAGAATTAAAATATTTCGGAAAAGAGTTTGCACCTCAAAGACATTTATTTGAACAATATGGGATTGCATAGAAAGGGGTTATATAATTGAGATATAATAATTACCATAAACATTGTCACTACTCGAATGTTAAGACATTGGATTGCATAGTAAAACCACAAGATTACATAGATAGAGCAAAAGAATTAAATCATACCACTTTATTTACAACTCAACATGGATGGGGTGGCAACTTTTTAGAAATGTATGATTTATGCCAAAAAAATGATATTAAAATGATTTTTGGGGCAGAACTTTATATTGTAAAAGATAGGTTTGAAAAAGATAATAGAAATAGTCATATTATCATTATTGGTAAAAATCAAGATGCTTTTTATCAATTAAATGAGATAATGTCTGAATCAAATAAGACAGGATTTTATTATAAGCCAAGAATCGATTTAAACTTATTGCTTTCATTAAATCCAAACAATTTTATAGTTACATCTGCTTGTGTTGCAGGAATATTAAGAGATGAAGATGCTAAAAATATATTTCTAGAACCTATAATAAAGCATTTCGGCAACAATTTTTATTTAGAAACACAAGCACATGCTCATCGAGTTCAGGTTGAACATAACTTAAAAATTATTAAATTGGCGAGAGAATATAATATTCCAATAATTCATGCTAACGACTCTCACTATATCTATCCTGAGCAAAGTCATGATAGAGATTTATTTCTAAGAGGCAAGGGTTTAAGATATGAAGAAGAAGAAGGATTTATATTAGATTATCCAGATTATGATACTGTCGTTGAAAGATACAAAAATCAAAATGTATTATCAAATAATCAAATTATTCAATCAATAAATAATACTTTAATCTTTGATCAATGTGAAGATTTAATTTTCACAAAAGATATTAAAATGCCAACAATTTACCCTAATGAAGATTCAAATAAAAAACTAAAATCAATCATCTTAGAAAAATGGGATGAAGAAAAGAAAAATATTGATCCTAAAAGACATAAAGAATATCAAGATGGAATTGCTTTTGAATTTAATACCATTAAAGATACAGATATGGCAGATTATTTTTTATTAAATGAAAGAATTATTGACAGGGCAGTTAATGTATATAATGGGATTCTTACTCGTACAGGCCGTGGATCGGCGGTTAGCTTCTATGTAAATAAACTTCTAGGATTCACAGAAATAGACAGATTTGAATCTGAAGTTCCTCTTTATCCAAGTAGATTTATGACTGTTTCAAGAATTCTTGAATCTAAATCGTTACCGGATATTGATTTTAATTGGTCAGATGTCGATGCTCCAATTAAAGCATCTAAAGATATTTTAGGCGAAGATAATGTTTATTATATGTATGCTATAGGAACAATGAAGGAATCATCTGCTTTTAGGAATTTATGTAGAGCATATGATATGCCAATGGATCAATACAATGAAGTTGGTAAAGATGTTGAGAAATATATTAAAGATCCACAATGGAAAGATTTAATTGAAGAATCAAAAAAATTCATAGGCGTAATAGATAGTATATCCCCAAGCCCATGTAGTTTTGTGATGTTGAATAAACCAATATCTAAAGAATTAGGATTACTAAGAGTAGGAGATCAAATTTGCGCATGTATTGATGGGTATACATCAGATGTTTGGAAATATCTAAAAAATGATTTCTTAACAGTTAAGGTTTGGAAAATTATATCAGATACTTATAAATTACTTGATAAACCAATTCCAAATATTAGAGAATTAAAGAAGTTACTTAATGATAAAGTTTGGGATTTATACAAAAATGGATTAACCTCAACATTAAACCAAGTAGATACTGATTTAAGTACAACATTTGTTAAAAGATATTGTCCAATCAATGTAGCAGAGATTTCTGGTTTTGTGGCTGCAATTAGACCAGGATTCGCGAGTTTGCTTAATACGTTTTTAGAAAGGAAAGAATATTCTACAGGAGTTAAAGAAATAGATGATATTTTAGAACCATCATATCACTTCATGCTTTATCAAGAATCAATTATGGCATTTTTAGTATGGTGTGGACTTAAAGAAGATCACACATATGATATCATAAAAAAAATTGCGAAGAAGAAATTCAAAGAAGAAGAGATAGCAGAACTTAAAAGTGAATTAATTGCAGGATATATAAAAAATGTAGGCAATGATGAAAAATTTGAGGATGTATGGCAAGTTGTTAATGATGCCTCGAAATATTCTTTTAATGCCAGTCACAGTTTGAGTGTAGCGTGGGATAGTCTATATGGAGCATATTTAAAAGCAAATTATCCATTAGAATATTACACTGTTATATTAAATGAATGGGATTCAGACACAGAAAGAACTCATAAGATACTTGAAGAATTACCTTATTTCAATATTAAATTGTCAGATATTGAATTCGGAAATTCCATAGATACATATTCATTCGATAGAAAAACAAACACGATTTATAAATCAATAACTTCAATTAAATTTCTCAATGGGCAAGTAGCAAGGGAGTTATATGATTTAGCACAACAAAATGAATATACTGATTTTATAACTCTATTGCAAGATATAAAAAATACTTCAACAAATTCAAGGCAACTAAAAATATTAACTGGATTAGATTTCTTTAAAAGATTTGGTAAGAATAAAAAACTTTTACAAATTATAGATATATATGATACCTTTGCAAGTCGTAAACAGATTAATTTCAAAGATATTGCTAAATTAAATATCAATGAAGATGTGTTAAAAAAATATAGTAATAAAACAACTGAAACACTTTATAAAGAATTAGATATGATAGGATATGTTAGAGAAGTTATTCAAACTATAGAAGACAAATCAATGTCTATTAAAGATCAAGTTAAATTTGAAATGGATTATCTAGAATATGCTAAATATATCAATGAAGGAGCAGGGGATAGATTTTATATAATTATTAAGTATGAAGTATATAAGGATAAAACTAAACCATATGTCACATTACGCCAAATAAATAATGGAAAAGAAATGAAGACAAAAATCAAGGATGGCAAGATATTCTCTCAGAACCCCTTCAAGTTGTATGATGTCTTAAAAGTCAATGAATTCAAAACTCAAAAGAAGATGAAAAATTGTGGTGGTAAATGGACAAGAACTGACGAAGACGAACAAATACTAAGTCAATGGGAGGTATATTAATGAAAGAAGACATAATTAATAAAATATATACAAGCAAAAAATATGGAAATTTTATTGTATTAAATAAAACAAATAAAAAATTATATTCAAAGTATCTATATGAGATACAATTTATAAATACACAATATAAAATGCTAACCACAAAAGATAAGATTTTGAAAGGTGATTTAAAAGATAGATATTCAAAAAGCATATATGGACAAGGGTATGTAGGAAATACAACTACAAGAGAAAATTATAAACCTAAAAAATCATATATATTATTCTGTAATATGTTAAAAAGATGTTATCACAAAGAAAATGCAGACTATAAAAATTATGGCGCAATTGGCGTGAAAGTTTGTGATGAATGGTTGTGCTTTGAAACTTTTGAAAAAGATATTAAACATTTGGATAATTATAATGATTGGTTAAATTGTGAATCAGGAGAATATCATTTAGATAAAGATATATTACAAGAAAATACTTCTTTTAATAATAGAATATATTCAAAAAATACATGCAAATTTGTAAGAATTAGTGAAAATATTTCAGAAGTAAATATAAGAAGAGGAAGAACTACTCTAAATGGCAAAGTAATCTTTGAAGCAATTCATACTGATGGAAGGAAAGTATTAGGTTGTGGCATTTATAAATTTGCTAAAGAATACGGATTAGATGCACCAACAATCTCAAACTGTTTAAATGGAAATATTAAAAATCTCCATAAAAGTTGGTCATTTAAAAGAATTAATTAAAGAGGTGTATTAATTGGCAAACAAAAATAAAATAATTTATGAATTCAAAGGAGTCGTAGTCGCAAACCCCTACAATACAGATGATTATAAAATATATGCTCTAGAAGTTGATGATATCAAATATCCACATATAGCAAAAAACACATATGGCAATGTCAGTATTCTAGGCAATTTACCTGACCTTGAGACTGGTATAGAATACTCTATAAAAGCAGAAGAAAAGGAAGGAAAAAATGGAATATCGTATAAAGTAATTAATATAGGAAGGGATATGCCTAAAACAGAAACATCAACTAGATTATTTCTGCAAAGTATATTAGATAGCACTAGTCATGTTGATGAAGTCATGCGTGAATATCCAGACATTATTGATAGAGTTATTAATAATCGTTTAGAAGATATTGATTTAAAGAAATTATACAATATTGGCGAAGTTAGATTTGACGTTATTAAAAGAAAAATTATTGAGAATTTTGTATTAGGAGAGTTAGTTACAGAATTTAAAGGATTTATTGAATTCAAAGTATTAAAAGCATTATATGATAAATATGGTTCGGTTGATAAGATTAAAGAAAAATTACAAGATAATCCTTACATGTGTTTATGCGGATTGTCAAGAATAGCCTTCAAAACAGCAGATAAGATACTCCTTGAGTTTAATAAAGATTGCATAGCAACAAAAGCTAAAGGAGAAATTCCTCCTGTAGATTTCACATTTGATTTACAAACTTCTAGTCAAAGACAAAAATCTGCAATTATGTTTTTATTAGAAGAAAATGAAAATGATGGAAATACTAAAATTGATGTAAAAGTCCTACGAAAACAATCTGAATCTTTAGCTAAAAAATGTATTGAACATTATGTTGATATTATCAAAAACGATAAGGATATTCACTTTGATAAAAAAATAAATACTGTTGCTTTAGAAGAAACATATCAAACTGAATTATATATTGCTAATAGGATTTTAGAAGGTTTAAAGGTAGAAAATAAGTGGGATATAGATATTGAAAAATATAAGATAAATTCTGAAGTAACTCTCACAGATCAGCAATATAAAGTTTTACCTATGGTATGTAATTCTAATGTATGTATATTGAATGGTTTTGGGGGTAGTGGCAAGAGCCAAACTACTAAATCAGTAATTGATATGCTCAGAGATAATAATAAATCATTTTGTTTATTTTCTCCAACCGGAAGAGCTTCTAAGGTGCTTGCTGAATTTACTAAAGAAAGTGCATCGACCATACATAGAGGATTAGCTTATATGCCTCCAGAATGGGGTTATAACGAAGAACATAAATTGCCTTATAGTGTAGTAATCGTAGATGAATTTGGAATGACAGATGTTTTTCTAATGAAACATTTATTAGAAGCAATTGATTTTAGAAAAACTAAATTATTAATGATAGGAGATTCTGCCCAACTGCCTTCTGTTGGCGCAGGAAATGTATTCTATGATTTAATTAATTCAAAACTAATACCTATAGTTTCTTTAACACAGATATTTAGATATGGCACAGGAGGAATTCTAACAGTTGCAACTAAAACTAGAAATTCTGAAAAGTTTCTAGAAGATTCCCAAAAGCCACAAATATTTGGCGATGATAAAGGTTATATGTTTATACCTATGCAACAAGAAAGTGTAATTAAAAATGTAGTAGCTTTATATCAAAAACTATTAGCATCAGGAAACTCTATAGAAGATATTATGATTTTATCTTCATACAATGTAGGCGATTATGGTACGGTAGCAATAAATAAACATCTACAACCTATTGCTAATCCTAATGTACTATTAAAATGTATTAATATTCAAATTGGAGATACAAAATTTTATGTCAATGATTTAGTTATTCAATCCGTAAATAATTATAAAGCAATAAGATACAACGAAGAATGGATAGATGAAAATGATAAAACATTCGTTGCAAATGGAGAAATTGGTAAAATAGTTAAAATTGAATATGGTAAAGTAATTATAATGTTTGATGAATTGGTTGTTTATACTAAAAATGATTTATTGAATGTAAAATTAGCATACAGTATTTCCACTTATAAAGCACAAGGTGGTCAAGCAAAAATAGTTATTATGATCACACCCAAAGCACACACCTTTATGCTCAATAGTAATTTAATGTATGTAGCATTAACAAGGGCTAAACAAAAAGTATTTCACTTTGGAGAAATAGAAACTGTAAATAGAGCTATTAAAAAGAAAGCAGATTTCAATAGGAAAACTTATCTTAAAGAATTATTGTTGAAAGAAGGAATAAATCATAGCAATTAAATCTTATAGGGTCGGAGAAGAGAGATTAAATAATAAAGATGTAAAAATGAAAGTAATTCAATACATAAATGTAAATAATATTGATGTTGAATTTGAAAATGGATTCATAAGAAAAAATTTATCATACACGGATTTTAAAAGAGGAGCGTTAGACCACGTTGATTATTCTAAAAGGATAGGTGAAACAAGAAGCAACAGTTATGGAAGTAAAATTACAGTAGTTGATTATAAAAATAGCGATAATGTGTATGTAAAATTTGACAATGGTTATAAAGATGTAACCACATGGAGTATTTTTGACAGAGGAAATATAAAATCTCCTTATTGTAAATCATATAATGGTATTGGGTTTTTAGGAGAAGGAGAATATACTTGTGATGATATTTGGCACAATCATTGGAGAGCAATGATTGAAAGAGTGACTACTAAAAATGATGGTTTGCTTCGTACATACGCAAATGCTACAGTTTATACGCCTTGGTATAATTATCAAGTGTTTGCTAAGTGGGCAGAAGAAAATTATTATGAAATACATAGTTTAAAAATGGAATTAGACAAAGATATATTAATTAAAGGTAATAAATTATATAGTCCAGAAACTTGTGTCTTTGTACCACACATAATAAATAGTTTATTCATAAAAGCTGATAAATCTAGAGGCAACTTACCAATAGGAGTATACTGGCACGAAAGAGATCAAGAATATAGAGCACAATGTTCTTATATTACTGACACTGGAACTAAGAAGAATAAATGGTTAGGTGGTCATAATAATCCAGAAGATGCATATTTAGCATATAAAAAGTTTAAAGAATCTCATATAAAAGAAATAGCAGATAGATACAAAGAATATATTCCTGAAAAATTATATAATGCCTTATATGAGTATCGAGTAGAAATTACTGATTAGTTAAATAAATAAATAAAATTATTTGACATCACATTCCCCACATGCTATAATATTCACAGGAGGTAAAACAATTATCTTAATTTAAAAAAATAAATTATACTAATAAAAGGAGGTGATAAACAAAATGAACACTCAAAAACTTATCAATCGCATTGACGGAGTATGGACTACTTGTGATTCCACAGAATACAATTCCCAAGACACAGCTAATTTCATGTTCAGCAAAAATCGTGAAACCAATATCACTACATATTACAAAAAGATTGCTTAATCACACAAACATCAGTCATAATCAATATTCTTAAAGCATAAAATAAAATATAGCAAGAATTTGATCACATATCTTATAAATACTACCAATCAAATTCTTGCCACTCAGCAAAAGAGGTGATACATATAAAGATTTTACATGGTCGAGATGGCGATTGGATTCAATGTAGTTCCAAAGAGTATGAAAAATTTTATACGGACAAAGTTAATTATGCATTCATTGTGGATCAAGATACTAATAAAGGATATTATTATAAAAAGGTGAGAATTGAAGTTTTTGATAATGAAATGTCAGAAATTAAAAACGAAAGGATGGAAGATTAAAGTTTGATTAGTTTTGGATTATGTTCTCATGACATTTGTGAAAAATCTAATGAATGTAAAAGATATTTAAATAGGGACTCTCCCAATGCAAATCCTGTTTATTTTAGATTTAAAAATATTTGTAGTGAAAGTAATGAATATCAATGGTTGATAAAAGTGGAATCTAGTGACTTAATTCTAAAAGAAGAAGGTGATACATAATCTGTATAAATAATATATCTCTAGAAGGCATTGATTTTAATAAATATATAGTCATAAAACAAGATGATTTATACAAACATGCATCGGAGCAAGATAGTATTGATTTGGGTCGAATTCTTAAGAATATTAGAGTTAGCAGAGTTAAGTTTAATAAAAAACCTAGTAATCAGTATTTAGTGATTAATATTGATGAGGATTATGCAGGAGAGGTTATTGAGATTCTGAAGAAGAATAGGCATTGGGATATGTAGGGAAAGGATGTGATAATAATGGATTACATAAATAAAATAATTTTAGAAATAAAAAATGCAAAAACAGATAATGAAATTAGAAATATTCTATGTGATATTTACGTTTCTACTCAAATGGATTCAAGTATTAGAGAAGAATTTGATAATCTATGTTTAGTATTTTTATCTTAAATTTGTTAGGACGAAAGAATATTTTTATTGGAGGAAATAAAGTGGAAAAATATCGTAAGAAACCAGTAATTATTGAAGCAGAAATTTATCGTTATGGTTTAGAAGATGGTTTTAGGTGTATGGCGTATGGTAAAAGAGATGAATCAGAATGCAAGTTTAATTGTGGAAATGGGAAAGAGTATAGAGATAAATGTCAAAAAGAAGAAAGAGCTATTCCATATATAAAAACATTAGAAGGAAATCACATGATTACAAAAGGCGACTATATTATTACAGACATAAAAGGAGAAAGATATCCATGTAAAGCAGACATTTTTGAAATGACATATGAAATTATTAAGGATTAATAAAAATAGATTAAAATAATCTTTTTAAGTGATAAATATTAAAATAATTATTGGAGGATACATAATTGGCAGTAATTAATGAAAATACACAGAAACTATTAGAAGATAGATATTTTTATAAGGATACAAATACAGGTGAAGTAATTGAAAAAACAGCAGAAGAAATGTTTATGCGTGTTGCAAAAACAATTTCAAAAGCAGAAAAAACTCCAGAATTACAAGAAGAATATGAAAAAATATTCTATGATTTAATGGATCAACAATTATTTATGCCAAATACACCTACTCTTATTGGGTCTGGTTATAATAAATGTCTTAGTGCTTGCTCAGTATTACCTAGAATACCAGATAATTTAGAAGGTATCTATAAACATATGTGGCACAATGCAAAACTAACAAAATATGGTTGTGGTGTGGGTCAAGATTTATCTGATATTAGGCCAAAAGGAGAAATCATTAAATCATCTGGTGGAACTTCGGCAGGAGTAGTTAATTGGATGCATTTAATTAATACCGTTGCAAATACAACTATTCAAGGGGATAAAGCTAGACGAGCAGCTAATATGGCAAGTTTAAGATTCTCGCACCCAGACTTTAATTATTTTATACATAGTAAGCAAAATGATGGTAATCTTAGTGCAATGAATATATCTGTTACAATTAATGATGAAGAAATGAATAAAATTATTAATGACGAAGATATCGATTTAATTTGGGAAGGAAAGTTATATAAAACAGTAAAAGCAAAGAAATTATTCAATGATATTATTGATGGATTATGGGAAAACGGGGAACCTGGTGTCCTTTGGATTGATTCTATCAACCGTGATAATCCATTCAATCTTCAAGATGGAAAATTTAATAGTAGTAATGAACATTATATGAGTACGACCAATCCTTGTGGTGGAGTTCGCCTCAAGTAAAACATCGGAGAAAATCGGTGGAGGGTAATAATACCTAATACCGAGGTAAGTCTTTAGATTACGCAAGGCTAAAGAGTACCGTAACGCATAGGGAGTGAATAAATATAATCTCCCCACGAGTCTCCGACACGATGAAGATGAAGGAAATCTGAGTGAAAATGTATGCTGAACCAGATTGGAATTAACCAATAGTAACCGAAAGGTGATGAGGGAAACCTCTGGAAGTAGTGGATAAAAAGCCATTACGTTAACAATTGGAACAACCACTTGAAGGATATGAATTTTGTAACTTAGGAAGTATTAATTTAGAAAATCTATATGATAAAAAATCAAAAGATGTAGATTGGGTTACATTTGAATATGTAATCAAAAATGCAATAAGATTTCTTGATGATGTCATTGATGTTAACGAATATGTTCTACCAGAATTTAAAGAAAAAGTTTTAGCAAATAGAAAAATTGGCGTAGGTGTGGCAGGATGGGCTAATTTATTAATTAAAATGGGTATTCGGTATGATAGTGAAGAATGTCTTAAATTCATTGATAAAGTATTTGGATTTAAACAAAAGATTGAGAAATTATACAATACGGAACTTGCATTAGAAAAAGGCAATTTCCCTAGTTGGAATGAAAGTATTTTTGCTTTAACCAATACTCCTGCAAGATGTGCAACAATCTCAACACAAGCACCAACCGGATCAATAGCAGGGATTATGAATACTACTGCCTATGGTGTAGAACCTCTCTTTGGAGTTGCTATCCTTAGAAGAATTATTACTGGTGAAATATATGAGGCTAGTGAACTATTTGCAACTATGTTACATAGCATTATAAAAGATGCAAAAAAAGAACTTGAAATAATAAAAGAATGTTATGAAAAAGGAACAGCGCAAATTAGTTCAGTTCCAAAAAAATTAAGAGAATTGTTTAGATGTGCTAATGATATTTCCCCTGAATGGCATATTAGGACACAAGCACAGTTCCAAAAATATTACGACAACGCGATATCCAAGACGATCAACGCTCCTGAAAATTCAACGAAAGACGAACTATTTGAATTGTTGATTACTGCTTGGAAACTAAAAATAAAAGGTGTAACATACTATCGTAATAATTCACGTAAAAATCAAACAATGCAAATAGGTAATAATGAAGTTGGTCATGGTATTAATCTTGATTCTATCCAACCATTAAGTCGTTCATCTATTGGTAAAACATATGGTGTAACTGACAAATACACAACTGCATGTGGTTCATTCTATTTAACTATTAATAGAGATAAAGAAGGAAATATTGTTGAATCATTTGTAAATACAAGTAAAAATGGAACATGTAAGTCAAATATTGATGGTTTAAATAGACTTATTTCACTAGCTTTAAGATCAGGTACAAAAGTAGATGAAATAGTAGATCAACTGAAAGGTATTACTTGTTCTGCTTGCACAAGAGTAAAAACTAAAGGGGAGAAGAAAATTAATGGTTTATCTTGTCCTGACATTATTGCTAAAGCATTAGAAGAAGAATATAAAAACAAAACTAAAATTACATCAGAAATCATTAGTATAATTGAAGATATTTCTAATGAGAATGACTGTCCTGAATGTCATAGTCCAATGCAATTAGCAGAAGGATGTTCTGTGTGCTCTAATCCAGATTGTGGGTTTTCAAAGTGTGGATGAAATAAAGAAAGAGAGTGTGAACTATTTATTAAGGATTTAACTGGGCGTATATTTACAAGATGGAAAGTATTAAATCAAAATGGGAAAAGTAAGGGTGGCAAGATTTTATGGTTGTGTGAATGTCAATGCAAAAATAAAACTAAAAGAAATGTAGTATCATCAAGTTTAATAGATGGATCAAGTAAATCATGTGGGTGTTTAAATAGGGAAATTCTTAGAGAAATAAATAAAAAATATAATACATATGATTTATTAGGAGAATATGGAGTAGGTTATGCGTCTAATACTAATAAAAGATTTTATTTTGATTTAGAAGATTATGATAAAATTAAAGATTATTGTTGGAGAGAAAATGATAATGGTTATATCGTCACAGATATTGATCGTTCTCCAATAAGAATGCATAGATTTATTCTTGATTATGATGGCGAATTGCAAATAGACCATTGGGATAGAGTTAGACATAATAATCAAAAAGAGAATTTACGATATGCAACAAATCAACAGAATAGCTTCAATAAAGATACTTTAGGGGTATACTTTGATAAAAGTAGAAACAAATGGGTAGCAAGGTTAGTAATGGATGGTAAGAATATGTTGCATAAACGTTTTGAAACTTTTAATGACGCATTAATTGCTAGATTAAATGCAGAGCAAGAATATTTTTGTGATTTTGCTCCTATTAGATAAACAATTGTTAAAAATGAAAAGAGGAATAATTAGTATGATGAAACAACAACAACAAGTAAAAGAATTTCAGATAGCATTTAATCACCCAATCGCAAATAAACCTACCTTTATGGATAAAAAAAGAGCAGAAGCAAGAATGAGTTGGGTAAAAGAAGAAGTTCAAGAATTTTTAGATTCTGATAATGTAATTGATCAATCTGATGCTTTATGTGACATGCTTTATTTTATTTTAGGAACAGCCGTGGAATGCGGAGTAGATTTAGAACCAGTATTCGACATTGTGCAAAATGCAAATATGGCGAAACTTTTCCCAGATGGCAAACCTAGATATAGAGAATTAGATAATAAAGTAATTAAACCAGAAGGATGGGAAGCACCTGAACCTCAAATTGAAGCAGAAATTAAAAGACAAATGGAGTAATTATTAAAATACAATACGGAGAGATTGAAATACATCTCTCCCACCTCACAGAAAGGACTACAAACCAAAATGCAAATAATAAATTGGGATGACTACTTCATGTCAGTAGCATACATATCATCATTGCGTAGCAAAGATCCAAGAACACAAGTAGGAGCATGTATAGTAGATAAAAATCATCGAATCATATCAACTGGTTACAATGGTATGCCGAACAATTGCAATGATTCTGAAATGCCTTGGGAATCGAAAGAAGGATTAGAAGGAAAATATTTATATGTAGTACACTCTGAATTAAATGCAATACTTTATGCTAAAAATGACTTAAATGGATGTATTCTTTATTCCACATTATTCCCTTGCAATGAGTGTTCTAAAACAATTGTTCAATCTGGAATATCTGAAGTTGTATATCTAAGTGATAAATATAAAGATATGGAACAAACTATTGCTTCTAGATTTATTCTAAATATGGCAGGAGTAAAGTATAGGCAATTGGTTAGTGATTGTAAGATAGAGATTACTTTAAGTAATACTTCGAAATAAACATTCCTCGTATTTTTAGAAAGGAGCAAAACATATGTATTTTATTTTAGAAGTTTACATAGAAGTAAATTCTGAAAAGGATGCTAAAGATATTGCTCATGATATTCATGAAATATTGGGAGACAATGGTATAACCAATAGTGTTAAAGTTACAGACGATACTGGAAAGGAGGAAGATTAAATGACTTGTTATGGTTGTATCAAACCATGTCCTGATGCTTTTGATAATTATGGGTGCGAAAATAAAGTATTAAAAGTGTTAGATAGGAAAACATTAAACCGTGATAAATCAGAAGAATTATTTAATGAAATAAAAAGTATTGAGTATCTAGTTTCGAAATTAGGTGGTTGTGTTCAAAACCCAGACTTTGTAGATAAATCTAATGTCCGTGACAATTATGAGATGTTTTATCTTGATTATATAAAATTGATTGGTCGGTTAGAAAACCTTAAAGAAAACATATTTGAATTACATGATAATCTTGTTAATTCCTAGCAAAATGGAATTTCAAAGGAAGTGTTTAAAAATGAAAGATCATTACAAAATAGAATATGGTAAAATAATACATACTATTGAACTTAGCGAAAAAGATTTAGATGTTGTTAGAAAATTACACAAAAGAATAAACTCTGAATATAATAACGGAGTTATAGATTTTTATGATTTAGATAAAAGTATAATAGATGACTTGAAGTGGGCTGATTTAATCGAAATAAGAAATAGCATAATTTTTCTTTCTTGTGATACAATCAACCTCTTAATAAGAAAGGAGTGACTACTATCCAAACTTCATACTTTGCAAAATACAAAGGTGAAAACGCTGTATCTATATCATTAAGTAAACCACAATGGTACACGACATGCAGAGAGTATAAGAAGCTCGCTCCTTCATGGAATCTACTTAATAAATACAAACAAGATAAAGATGAAGAATTTTACATAGAGCAATATTATAAAGATGTTCTTGATAAACTAGATCCTCAACAAATATATGAAGAATTAGGTAAAGATGCTGTATTATTATGTTGGGAGAAGAGTGGATTTTGCCATAGATTTTTAGTGGCAAGGTGGTTGGAACTAGAATTAGGAATCGAAATAAAAGAACTTATAAAGGAGTAACAAATGGAAGATAAATTATTAACCTTAAAACAACAATTCTGCAATTACTATTGTCCAAACAAAGGAAAAGTTATTGATTATAGATGCTCTGGAATCGTAGAATGTAATGAATGTGGAGAATCAATTGAATGTGATAAAGTTCAAGAAATATATGTTGATTTGTGTTATCAATGTAAAATTTCAGATTATATTGTCTTCATTAGAGACGAAATATAATACTCACCATTTAGCTAAATAAACATAAAATAAAATTGACAGAAGGGAGGTGAATAAATAGAAAGGAGTAAACAACAATGAAAGAGTTAAAAGAATGGTTAATTAATGAAATAAATTCTATTAATAAAGACTCACATAATGAAAGTACATACGCATGGGCAAAAGGATTCAAGAAGGCCTTATTAGAAGTTTTAGATAAAATAAATAAGATTGAAAATGAAAAATCAAATACAAAGAAATGATAGTTTTAAGTTATAATTAAGGAGAGATATGATGAGAAAAATTAAAAATATACACGTAGTTTTAGAAAACTGTGAAGTGTTTGAGATTCCTGCTAAATCAATTGATTTATTAGTGATAAATGAGATTAAAAATCAGATTCTTGTTAATGCATATCAATATAAAAATGGTGAAACAATGGAACATCAAAATGCAGATTATATTCATCTCAGTATTTTTAAGTCAGGAGAATTAAAAAACCTCACTGAGATGGGTAATGGAAATGATATTAATAGATTACATGAACATAACGACATTACACAAATTGAATTAAACTACGAAGACGGAGAATCGGTAGGGTATTATGTCCCTTGGGGAGAAAGTGAATATATTAATGAATGTCAAAAATCACAATTTAAAAATAATTTTTGGAAAAAAGAAGTTCTAGATATTACAATTGAAAAATTAACCCCATAAGTTAATGATTTTGAAGGAAGGAGTTGATTACAATATTCAATCCTATCTCTAAATTCTACAACAAAATATTACAAAAAGGATATGATCTGGGTTATACTAAAGGAATTAAAGATGGTCAAAAAGATGCAGACGATAGAATAGATAAATATTCTAACTTATTTGATAAAGTTTTTAATAGTAAGGAATTAGAAATAAAAGAATTAAAAGCAAAACTAGAAGAAAAGCCAAAAGAATCTGCAACAACACATACACCTTGGACTAATGATGAAACCATGCTTTGGCTTAATTCAATGGCAGAAATTATAGAAACAAAATATTTTAATACAACATTATGGAGTAATACTAAAGCAAATGGGATAAAGGAAGTAATTGAATATATTGACTACTTAGAACATACATTTGAGATCAAAACAACATATCCTCAAACATATTCTCTTCTTCCAGAATTAAGGAAGGCAATAGGTAAAGTTTATGATAATAAGTTAGCAGTTGAGGAAGCAGAGAAATTGTTTTAAGAAAGGATAGATTGAATTGATTACTGTCAGTGGCACAAAGAAAGATATTTATGATTTTATTGAATATTATATAAATTGTCCTTTCCCATACGAATGTCCTCCTTATGAGGGGTTGAATTGTACAGAATGCACTATAAAATATAATAGCAAATTCAAATTTGTAATAGAATAAAGAACCTATTTCACAGGAAAGGAAATATAAAATAATGGGGAAAGAATGTGAATTTTGTTATTACAATTCATTTGGTGAATGCACTAGAGAAAATGATGAAGGTAAAATTGGTGTTTGTTGGATGGAATCATCTGAAGGAGAATACTAACCACTCAAAAGATAAATTTCAAAGGGAAAAAGGAAGGTAGAAATATGTTTAGATGGTTGGTTGTTTATGGAGATGGTAGTTCGGAAGAGAAATGGGCAGACACTTTGCAAGATACTCTTTATCAATTGGGCAAT
>Ga0209728_1001190_pt1 | contig 16790 bp, 40 predicted proteins | sample RifGroD1_FD_183997 | JGI IMG/M metagenome (GOLD analysis project Ga0209728, IMG submission 183997) | Groundwater microbial communities from Rifle, Colorado, USA - Groundwater D1 (SPAdes) (version 2) | ecosystem: Environmental > Aquatic > Deep subsurface > Groundwater | place: Rifle, Colorado... | reverse complement strand
GTATTGGTTGCTGGGATGCCTGGGGGCGGTAAAAGTAGTTTTATCCGGCAGGCATTAATGAGTCTAGTTACTAATTATACGCCGGACGAAGTTATTCTTTACTTGGTCGATATGAAGCGCGGAGGAGTGGAGTTATCGGGATTTCAACTCGCTCCGCACGTTAAGGACTTTGCCTGTGACCTAAAAGGTGCTGGCCGTGTTTTGACTGCTGCGCTGTCTGAATTGGATTACCGAGCTGGTTTAATCGGTGGCGCAAATGTTTCTAGTATTGCCGACTACAACCGATACGGCAAAGGTAAAATGTCTCATGCCGTTGTCGTTATTGATGAATGGATGAGTCTTGACGATGAGGTTAAGAAGATGGCATTAACTTTAGTGCAGCAGGGACGTTTTGCCGGGATGCACACGATTATTTGCACTCAACACCCTTCATGCAAGGTTGTATCCGGTGAGGTTAGATCGCTGATACCGGCAACAATAGCATTTAAGGTGTCGTCAAGACGGTACAGTCGTATGGTTTTAGGTGAGGAACGTAATCAGGCCGCATACTTAGAATGTCCTGGTCGATGTATCTATCAGGCCAAGGAGCGTATGCGAAAGGTTCAAGTCATGGACCTGCACCCAAGCAAGATAGAGAAGATGATCCGCAAACTTTACCCGACAGATAAGATGGTTACGTCATTGGCAACAGTACAGGACAAAGAGGAGGCGTTGAGTTGGTGAGAACGATGGATGATTATAACCCCAATATTCATATAGGTTGGACTTATCCAGAAATAAATAAATTTAAAAAGCCAGAACATGCACATATCTATAGACTTATTGCCGGTAATAACGAGAGATTTGTAGTTAATTATATACCTATCGAAGATGGACACATAGTCAGATATGGTTATTTCTCAGAAACAAAGTCATGCTCTCCGAATGGTTGGGATAAACTAGACGGTGGAGCAGGCAACTGGTAACTAAACTTCTTAGCAAAGCAAGGCAAAACAACTTTGTTTTCTAGTGAGGTGTTGGTCATTATGCCTACTAAATTTTCTGAAATTTCCTTGAAACCACTTAAAGAAACTTCTCGTCGTTTTTTAATTATCAACTTTATTCAAGACTTCGGGGTGCTTTCTCGTCGGTTAGTTAACCAGTTAGTGTTTGATGATTCAGAGTATGGGCAATGGAAATGCAGAGTTGAATTAAAGAAGTTGCATGATGCCGGTTTAATTCAACGTGGTAGATGTATGTCAACTAATGATTATGTGTATTGGTGTGGTAAGCAACCAAAGCAAGTTGAACATATCTTAGGGATTAACGAAGTATGTATAATCGTGCGTGAGAAGGCCGTATTCAGGCGCGAATACGATTTTAGTATTGGAGTAGCAGACGCTTATATTACCGTTGAAAATAGACCTTATTTCGTTGAATATCAGCGAACTATTAACCATAGTGATATGTCGGTAAAAGTTAAACAATACGAGCAATATGCGCTTAGTAGAAAATGGGATACAGAGGATTGGCCGATGCCTGGTAGGTTCGCCCGTGTGGTGGTGGTTGTTGATAATCTCAAAGACAGGGCGCGGATAGAAAAACTTGTCAAGGATAGTTCTGTTAAGTTTATAGCTTGTCTAATAAATGAGGTAAAGGAGGTTATTGTATGAGTATTCAAGGTATAGGTTATGGGATTGGTTATATTTTAGGGACTATTTATCACTTAGGACCGCCGGACTATACGCCTGACTATGAGAAATATGCCATTAAGCAGAAAAGAAAAGAGAAGATATTTAACAAACGCATGGAGTCACTTTACGGTGATGCCTGGGAGAAGATACGTGCTAAAAGCGTTGCCGCTAATATGGATAGAATGTTGGGTAAATAGAATGTATAGAGGTGGATATTATTTAGGTTATACGTACATGGCAAAGGTTTATGATGAACCTTCGAGGTTGGAATGTTTGGCCGAAAGATATTGACCACTATAGAGCGTATACAGAAATTAAGAGGCGATTATTGGAGTAAAGGAGTGTTTTGCAATGAAAAAAGAAGAATTTGAGAAATTTTCACAACTTATAGAGGAAAATCTAAACAATGTGGAATTTGCAGACATAGACATTGAGGATAAATTTGACAAGGCAATAAAGGTATGTTTTATGCTACTTAATATGTGTGACGGTTTTGTTGAAATCATGCCTGATAGTATACTAGATAGAATTAAGTTAACTCAGGAATAGGAAAGTCTGTAACCCGAAAGGGTTATTTTTTTTCGGTAACTTTGTGCTGGATACGGTAGACACTATCAGCATTAATACGCTTCTTCATACATTCGATAAACTTTAACCCTGATGAAATGCAGTATATTGTAGTCACATTTTTTATACTCCGTCTCAAAATGCTTATCTATCATTAATGCCATTTCTTCTGAGTCAACTTCAAAATGCCTGTCCATGTTATCATCGTAAATACCGAACCAAGTATCGGTAACATCTTGCCATTGAGCAACCTTTAATCTCGGATGAAGTCTATTCTGATATTGCTTGTATATTTCAAGATAGTATTTAACGCTATCTATCACATCATCGTCAACGTGATATTCATTACAATACTGATTAAATGAATATACAGACTGTGGCGAATTAGTTTCGGTAGAAACAATTCCCTTATCATTATTTAATTCAGTATCAATTAAATTAGTGTCACTAAACTCAGTATCATTACACTGCCAATTTGGATGTTCTTGAACTTCTATATCGTTAGTTCTGGATATATCATTTTGGCAGTTCCTTTTATAATCAGCGTTCAGCTTGTATATGTAGATAATATTAGGTTTATTTAGTCCCTGACGTACCTGTTTTATTAGGCCAATTTTATTTAATTTCTCAAATGAGCGATAAACAACACCTTCTGAAATTGCTAATTTGTCGGAAATATCTTTCTTTGTATATATCAAATAAAGTTCTCCGTTTTCATTCGCCCAATTATTCTTCTTTGATAACACTAACCTGTCCAATAGCATAGCGTAAATAAGTTTTGCCTCTACCGATAAACCATTTCTATATCTTTCATCCTCAAATAACTGCTTAGGCACTTGATAGAACCTAAAAGTTACGTCGTCAGTGATTTTGTATAATTCCAATTCAAGCACCTCCATATTAATAAAATTATATCATATTATTAGCCTAATGTCTACTTAAAATAGGTACATAACATTCTTGACTAAAAGTTGTTTTGGGTGTATAATGGGAACATAATATTGAGTGGAGGTAAATTTTGAATGGATAAAACAATGTCATTGATAAGGGTTTATGTCGATGCCAATACCAAGAAAAAGGTTGCCGAAGTTTCCGGTAAACTTGGGGCAAAAGAAAGTGCTTGGGTAAGGATGTTAATTATTCGGGAGTTGAAAGAAATTGAGAAGGAGGAAAGTTAATGTATATAAGAATTAGACAGGATGTTGGTCGTATAATAGAGGACTTAACTTTAGCATTAGAAAACTATAAGTTAAATTCCGACGAGAAAGATGATCTTATATGTGAATTGCTAAGATCAAAACAACGCATTAATTTAATTCTTGGTGCTAATGGGAAATGGTTTTTGTGTGAAGATGGCAAATCGATATTGGAGGTTGACTAATGATACCACACGATGAATATTGCAGTATGTGCGGTGGTCTTATGGATGACTCGGAGTATTACGATGATATTTGTGACGAGTGCGCCATTAGGGAAGGGTTATTAGAACTGGAGGATGATTAAATATGAAAGTAGGTCAGAAGGTTTATCTTAATGGTAATGGAACCGTTACTGGAATACAGGAATATGAAATTAAAAGTATCGGCAGGAAGTATTTTTATATTTGGCGTGATAATAGCGATCGCACAATAAAGAAATACAGCATAGAAAGTCTTGGCGAAGTTAATGACTTTAGACCTGCTGATATACATTTTGACAGGCAAAAGTTGTCTGATTCACTTGAATACCGTTTATTGAGCGATGAATTAGAGAGGGTATTTAATTGGAGGAATATAGGAAATCTTACTCTCGACCAACTCCGGCAGATTAAGCGGATTATTGACGAAGGGGAGGAGGTTGAGTGTCAATCATAAAATGTAGCGAGACTTATTGTATTTATTCTAAGGACCGTCTTTGCTCTAATGATGATGTTATCATTAATAATCAAAGGTGTCTCAGTTTTAGTTTTGACATACAAAAGGCAAGAAGATGCCGTGACTGCAAGCATGTTTCTGAAAACGAAATGTTTCAACCATGTTGCGGCAATGGTAATGATTTTAGTTATGGTTATCACAGGGAATGTTGGGAAAGTAAATAACATGCCCTTCGACTACAACAAAACATGCGAACCGGAATACTGCCTTGGGTGCGTTCGAAAGTTGACCGTTTCGGAGAGGGCAGAGGGATATTGTGAGAAATGTGGGGGTGAAGTATAGTGGGCGTATACGATCCGGTAATACAGGAACCATGTCCCGAATGTTGCGAAACAATGTACTCGGAAGGTGTTTCTAATGGTATAGGGTATCATTACCCACCGTTTCATTGTGATAGATGCGGTTATTCTGAAAGATGCGGATATGAGGGTACTAATTGTAATAAATGTGACCAATACGAGAATTGTTTTGGTGAATTGGAGGTACAGAATGAAAACAACGTCAATTCGTAACTGCCAGTCGTGCGGAGTTGAATTTATCCCAAATGACATTGCTTATTATGTTCCGCTAGACAATAATGTCGTATGTTTTAGATGCAGTCTAAAGCACGATAAGAGCGATAAAAGACTTGTTGAGACGGAAAATACCTGTAGGGGAGTAAGTGCTCGTCATGGCATACTAGTAGACCTTTTGAAGGATAACGACATTTATGTATCTCCTACCGACACTAGTTTTTTGCGCTGGATTGCCGAATGGGGAGACGATACAGCGGATAATCTGTTTTGTATACTCAATAAGTGCTTGGGGGTGGGTAAGGGTGTTTGAATTTGAGTGCTGGCATGAAACCAGCGAATATGACAAGTGGGCCGCTCAAAGATACATAACCGAGACAGCGGCAAAGGCTAAATCGGAACATTATCGGTATCTGCAGGACGGTTTATATGAGGCAAGTTTTTTTGAAGTAGTTAGAAATATGAAGTGCAGGAAAATAGGTATTGCCTCAGTTACTTCACTTTTCGGCAATACCGAGCAGTTTGACCGCAACAAGGAGTATCGTAACATACCATTTGCCTATCAGGGTATGCGGATAAGTGTTTGCGGTAAGATGGGAACTATCGTGGGTAGTAATAGTAGTTGTAACTTAGATGTGGTTTATGACGGCAATTGGCACATTAATAACTGTCACCCCTGGCATGAGACGGTTTATTACGACCGAGATGGTTTGGTGGTTGCTGATTATCGGAAAGGGGTTGTTGTGAGTGAATAGTCAAATACAATTTTACTCGATACCTGAGTGGGCGAAGTTTATTGCTTATGATGATACCGGATGGTGGGCGTTTGAGAATAAACCATATCTATGTGACAATAACACAGGTTGGAGAAGTAATGGCAAGTGTGAACAGGTTCACCCCGTCTTGCCTACCACATTAAAGGAGGTTAACCGTTGAGCAAATGCCAAACATGCGTACACTATCGTTATTCTGCCGGTGTTGCCCCATCATTAGCCAAAATATTAAACAAACAACTACCATCAAGGGCAACAAATTACTGTGATTATGCTCAAATTAGCTGGCAAAGAAACTCTGCCGAAGTAAAGAAACCGAGAGGCATTAAGTGTGATTATAGGATAAAAGAAATGCACTGTGATGACTGCGGTAAATTACTAAAAAATAGTTCTGATGTGTGGATGATTCTTTCATCAAAAACTTATGTGTGCAAGAAATGCGGCAAGAAAAAGGAGATCGATTATGAGCAACCTTAAATCTAAAATCCATACGTGCCGAGAAAAGTTGGCGTATGCAAGAGAGGTATTGCAGGACCGGAAAGATGATCGGTTAGCAGAGTTGGTTGGCGAGGTAAGTAATATGTTGAATGATATGTACCCTGAGATTAATAGATTTAAGGAGCATATTAACCGATTGACAAGTAAATTGTAGGGGTGATAGCACTATGGATGCTTTTATGCACGCTAGAATGTGTAAAAATATTACAAATGAATTATGGGTGGAATATGGTATAAATCCGGTATTAAAAACAAATGCCAAATCTAAAAGTTTTGAAAGTTGTAATATTATGTGCTATGTTCACCCGGACGATAAGAGCAAAGAATATATTGAGGATTTTGTTTATCCGCATAGAGAATTATGATAACCGCTTCGGCGGTTTTACTTTTTCCAGAACTTCCACCAGGACTTTTTCTGTTTACTTTCTTCTCTCCATGCAGTTAACTTTTCCTCTACTTCTAGAATACGTTTCATTAAATTTTCTTCCTCTTGCTTTTGTTTCATTTCTTCCTGCACTAATTGAACTGCTGATATTTCGCTTCTAAGTAAGTTTATAGCTTCGGTAAAATCTCTGACCGCCACAGTATAGGAATTTAATTCATCACGGGTAACGAAATTTTCCACAACGGAAGGAATATATTCTGCATCATTAGAGTTTTCCACTATTTCTACTTCTTGTTTTGTGTCCTGCTTTAATTCTTCTACTTCTTCTACTGATGGAATTTCAACGCCATCCGGTTTTCCATGCCGCCACTTTTCCAGGTTTTCTATGCTGATCATATACTTATTTTTATCGGTTTCATGGGGCATACCTGCCTTAATGCGGTTTCTAATGGTCTTTGTGGTGCAGTCAAGATGCTTGGCCGCTTCTTCTACGCTGAGATATTTATTTTCCACTTTTTCTACTAGCCTGATTGTCAAGTTTTCCACTTCCTCTATGTTTTCTATCTTGCTTCTATCTAAATTTCTAGCTAAATACATCTTAAGTGCATTACTCTTATTAACTAAAACCTTATAATCATAATCATCATTATCAAGATTATTATATATGTGCGAATTTTCTATGGAATTTCCATGTAATTTTCCACTAATTTTATTTCCACTTTCCACTTTTCTATAGAAACTTTCCAACTTCCTCAACGCCTGTCCCATCAATTTTCCCTCCACCTATAAAATTTTCAATAAATTCTAAGCGGCAAGGAGTTGACATTTTGGCCTGCATACTCTAAAATAATAAACAGCAAAGCAGGCAGGGGCAACGCCTCCGCTTTTGGATAAAAACCACCTTCACCTTGGCCGGGAGGGGTGGTTTTCGGCTTTAATTGACAATAATTTTAGCATTACCCGGTAAGTAATGCAATACATTATTAAACCCCTCCGCGATGGAAGGGGTTTTTGTTTTACCTTACAGACCCGGCGCAGGCGTATTCTTCCCTGGCATCAACCAGGGACATATCCTGCTTCGTATGACCATACCTTACTATCTTATTTACCTCATTGATACCTTCATGGGTGATGTTCTTGTCAACGGTAATATTTTCACCGTCAACCACACAATGGAAAAGACCGCCGTAGTCTGCAACTGCATTTACTCGAATAACAATCATCCCCCTTTTTTTTGCGAACACTTGTTTTGTATTTATAATAATACACGCAAACATTCGCAAATTCAAGAAGTTAGTTTCTCATAATTCCGACAAAGTTATTACATATTTCTTACTTTAGTGATTGTTTTTAATAATTCTTCGACAATCTCAGGCGGTATTTGTTCGGTGTACGCCTTTTTAGCCAGCAACAGGTAAGGCAATGTTTCCTTATCAAGTAGCATTTGCTTTATTTCGTCGGTTAATACCTCGTTAACCTGTGAAATGTCAAAAACAGTACGAGCGTTTTCGGAAAAAAAGTACATAGGTGATACATTTAATGCGGTAGCAAGTCTCTCAATAACTTTAATGCCAGGACTTTGCCTTTTTCCGCTTTCAATTTCGGCAATGGTGTTAGTTGATATGGCCTTTGGTTCTCTTGCTGTAACTGTTCTTAGTGATAATTCATCCATACTTAAACCCCTGTTATTCCTGAGATTATACAACTTATATTTAATTTCCACCCGATATTCCCCCTTTATTATATGTTTAATTATATTTCCCGTCCTCAATTCAGTATACAGGTTGTTGTTGGTAGCGACAATTTCACGGGAAAATATACTTAATTCAGTTGACTTTATACTTTTTAAAGTATATAATGGACATAGTTGAAAGAACTTATTTTTTTGCATAGTTATACTGTTTGCAGTAACATTTTACTGAAAGGAGGACAAGTAGTTTGGATTTAACAGCGATTGGGTTAAATATCATTAAACGTCGTAAATCATTGAATTTAACCCAGGACGATATTTCAGAAAAAACTGGCATAACACAACCTAATATTTGCAAGATTGAAAACGGTCTTAATTCTAACCCGTCAGTCAATACGCTGCAACGTATCGCTGATGCCCTTGGTTGCGACTTACTGTATCTATTAGAAACTGAATCCGGTTCCGACTTGCTGAATTCATAATAGCACACATTTTTTTATAAGTCTGTGACCGTCATCACATTTTTGAAGTTTTTTTGAATTATTTTTAGGGGTGAGATAGTTATGACTAATCCGTATGTCGTTATCGAACGCAAGGCATACAAAACCTACTGCGATGATATGGGCGAAGGTAATACCTGTATATGGCAGGGCATAAATGACGGAAGGACTTGTGGAAAGAATTACGACCATTGCTGTGTAGTTTGTCCTGACTACAATTTCTGTGGTTTACCTGAAAGTTACGGTTGCTACACTGCCGATCAAATCTATCAAATGCACATCGAAAGAAAGTTATTCTAGACATTAACAGATTGAGGTGTTTGATTTTTGAATCTTTTTGAGCAAGATTATTTTGTAGTTAGGTTTGCAGATGGAACATACCGGGCAGCATCATATAATACCCTTTCCTCGTGTGGTGACATTTCCAGGGCAATGAAATACCGCTACTTAGAAGATGCAAAAGACGCTGCCACTGATCTTGATAAACATGGTCGCAAGTGCGAGATTATACCGGTCAGAGTAGTCATAACGGAAATTAAGAAGCGTGAAATTCTCTGCTACTTTATGAATCCTATATTCGGAAATGGTTGGGATTTTAGGGCAGATGAAAGCATGAAATATTACTGGAAAACAATTGTTCCATATGATGGTTTTGGAGCATTAACGGATTGAGGTGTTTGATTTTTGAGCATAGACCCTAAACTGTTCACCATCTACTATGAGCCGGAAACATGCAGCATTATAGCACAGCAACACAGCAGCAATAAAAGAAAAGTCGTCATGGAGCAAGTTGGTCATGGCGCGGCAATTGAAATGATGGAGCATATTTCATGTAATGGTGATTTTAAAATTGACTTTGAAAGTGGGTGCATCGGTGAGTAATGCAATTATTGAAACGTGCGCCAATTGTAAGTTTTGGATACGCATTGGGGGCGAGATACCGTTCAAATGCGAGAAACACGGCATAAAGTTTTTCACGCCAGGGTGTAATGTGTGTTTTTCATTTGAAGCAAAGGAGGGCGAGCAGGATGTTTAAAGCGTGGGATCGGGTTGTTGCCAATGAACCTGGTGCGGGGATAGTTAATATTAAAGGCACCGTTTTATGGGTTGAAGATGGTGTTCATCAACAGTTATGTACCGTCATGCTGGATGACGTACCATCATTTTACAGTGGCAATATAAGATGTTTTCTACAGAAAGAACTAACCCTAATCACCAACAAGGAACATTCGGCATGAACACAAGCGAATATTCAGACTTGGCAAGAATAACCGCATCATGGGCGCAGGGTATCCGTGAGGGACAAGCAGTATTAGTCGCGGAAACACTTGAAAGAGTGTCGGCGTACTGTTTGGAGCAGGCAGGCATACCGGATGAATACACAAGGGAGTCGTTCAAATGTCCATGTGTGAACGCTGTGGAAGTGAAATGGTGGAAGTTGTTGTGCCTTGTACCGATATGGAAGTGGTTGTGGGGTTGCTTATCGAGAGAGAAACGCAAGACTACCGCCTGATGTGTCCGAAGTTGGACTGTTATGAGGCGGTGGAGAGGGAGTCGGATACAATACCATTTTGAGGTGAGATTAATGAGAACGTGCAGTCAATGCGTAAATTTTATAACATACTCACATAGTTGGAGGTGTTGTCGCTCTAATTTTGTTTTTTCTTATACCTCTATAAATCCATTTGAAAATTTACCAGCATGCCACAAACACTGTTTTGAACCGGAACCACAAACAAGTTAAGGAGGATTATCCTTGAGAGATAGATTTGACGCATTATTCGCGGAAATAGATAGACGTGGGAAGTTGCAACTGCTGAACTATTTGGAAAATAATCATTATTTTACCTGCCCTAGTTCAAGTCAATACCACGGGGCAGAGGAAGCAGGAAACTTCAAGCATAGTATTCTTGTTACCGAAACAGCATTAAAACTCAGAGACACATTAGCACCGGAGTTACCGAGAGAGTCAGTTATTATTGCCGGACTATTCCATGACTTAGGTAAGGCGCAGTTTTTGGATAAACCTAACTATATACCGAATCTATTAAAGAGTGGCAAAATGTCAGACAGCAAACCATATATGACCAATCCAGACAGGTTGCCTATACCGCATCAAACAGTATCAGCGTTGATTTTAAGCAAGTTTATCGACTTAACCGAGGACGAGTATTATGCGGTGCTTTATCACAATGCTCTGTATACGCCTGATGGCAGGGTAATACAAGGCAGGGAAACTAAGTTATTAATGCTTATTCACTGGGCCGATATGTGGGCAAGTAGATTTTTAGAAAATAGGGAGTAGAGAGGTGATGTTTTAAGTGGCATTAATGAGAAAAGCGCAGCGCAAAAAAGCAAAACTTAGACTAGGCATAAGTGGTCCGGCTGGTGGAGGCAAGACACTGGGGGCACTCCTATTTGCCTATGGAATAACTGGTGATTGGGACGACATCTGTATTATTGACAGCGAAAACTATTCCGGCGACCTGTATGCCAATAGCACTAAAGCAGGCGTTGAAATAAAAGAATACAATATCATATCTCTTGCCGCACCATACACACCGGAGAAATATGTTTCAGCTATTAGGGAATGTGAGAGTGCAGGGATAAAAGTTGTGATAATTGATTCTCTTACTCATGCTTGGGCCGGTGTTGGTGGATTGCTTGATAAAAAAGGTCAGATAGAAAAAAGTAATAAACCAGGAGTAAATTCATGGACAGCATGGAGAGATATTACTCCAATGCACAACAACCTTGTAGACACCATTTTGTCTAGTAAATGTCATATAGTTGCCACCCTTCGCGCAAAGATGGAGCATGTTCAGGAAAAAGACCCATCTACCGGTAGAGTTGTGGTACGTAAAATAGGCATGAACCCAGTCCAGAGGGACGGCATGGAATACGAATTTACTACTTTTGTAGACGTAGATCAAGACCATCAATGCACATCAAGCAAAGATAGAACATCTATTGTAGATGGCAGAGTATTTCAGTTATTGCCGGAGTTAGGTAAGCAGTTTTTGGAGTGGCTTGAAAGTGGTACAGATGAAACACCTCAACCAGTTAATTGGCCTGCATTTTGGGCAGGAGTTAAGTCAAAACTCGGTTATAGCGAGGATGATGTTCACGCCATCGCCAGTGCAATGCGTAAAACACAGATTACCAGCCTCTCGGATTGGTCGCGTGAAGAAGTTTCTGAGTTAATGGAAAAACTTAAACAGGTATACGCAGAGGATCAGGCAAAACTTAAAGAAATGGAAGGGGATAAATAAATGCAAATAGTAGGATTGCAAGTTGAAAATTTCAAAAGAATCAAGGCAGTAGAGATTATACCGCAGGGCAATACGGTCATTATCTCAGGGGCAAACGGGCAGGGTAAAACATCTATTCTTGACGCTATTTGGGCGGCATTAGGCGGTGCTAAAGCAGATAAAGCGCAGGGAACTATTGAACCGATTCACGGCAACGAGAAAAGGGCAGTTATATCGGTTGACCTGGGCGACATTAAAGTTACTCGCAAATGGACAAGCAATGATAAATCAACCTTAGTGGTGGAAAATCAGCAGGGCGCGAAGTTTAAAAGTCCCCAGGCAATGCTGGATAAATTGGTCGGTAGTCTGTCCTTTGACCCGTTGGCGTTCTCTCAAATGGAGGACAAGCACCAACTTGAAACACTGATGGGGTTGGTCGAGTTTTCGATTGACCCAAAGGAACTAGATCTGCAGAAGAAGGAACTGTTTGACGAGAGAACCATTGTTAACCGCATGGTCAGTCAGAATAAGGCAAAACTTGATGGGTTGCCGGTGCCGGACGAGGACACACCTACTGAGGAATTGGTTGTCAGTGAAATATTGGAGCAGATACAGACTGCCAGCGAGACTTTAACCTCTAATAATATTAAGAGGTCTGATTTGCAAAAACTTGGTCAGCAAATGAACACCCATAAGGCAGAAATTAAATCTTTCAACGATCAGATTAATGGACTGAATGAGCAAATTGCCAGACTCAATAAAAGGATTGACGATGAACAGGTAAAACTTAACGAAGTCATTGAGAAGGGAAAAGCGTTGCAGGCAGAGGTTAAGGATTTAGTTGACCCCGACATAACCGAACTACAGCAGCAAATGACGGACATTGAGAAAACCAACAAGGCATACAGAAGTGCGGTTGAGTATCGTGAGGTAGAGCAGAAACTTAAAACCTCACAGGAAGAAAGTCAGGCGTTTACTAATAAAATACAGGCAATTGAGCAGCAGAAAGAAACCATGCTTAAAGAAGCAAAATTCCCGATTGACGGGTTGGGTTTTAATGAGCAGGGCGTTACCTTTAACGGTATTCCGTTCAAACAATGCTCCAATGCCGAGAGGTTAAAAGTATCACTTGCTATGGCAATGGCGTTAAACCCTGAGTTGAAGGTTATTCGCATAACCAACGGCAACCTGCTTGACAGTAGCAATATGGCGGTAGTCGAGCAAATGGCAAAGGATAACGACTATCAGATTTGGCTCGAAATGGTTGACGAAAGCGGCAAGATGGGGATCTATATCGAGGATGGGGAAGTAGTCACGATGCCGACTATTGCCGCAGTTAAGATAGAACCGGAGCAGGTCAAGAAAGCAAAAACGGTAGACGATGTGCTTGCATCTTTGGACGATGGAATTGATTTTTAAATAAACTAATAAGGAGGCAGAACATGGACAACCCCTACGACAATGGTTTTCGCGCAGGTTACTTGGGCGGTCCGAAACTGCCTCCTGCTGGTAAGCATGAACATAAATTATACTGCACCGGATACCGTGATGGGCGTATATCGGCAAGGAAAAATGCTGTGGTTGCCCGGTGGGTACAAGGTGTTGTAAGAGGGAGAGCGATTTAATGGACCGAAAAATAGTCAAGCGCATCCCTAAAAGCAGAAAAGAACATATCTGTATAGAGTGTGGTAATGTGATGATAAAAGGTACTGTTTATTACCGCATCAAGCAAATTTACCATGACTATAACTGTGAACCTAGTTTCGGTTCATTTGAGATTAAACAATGCCCGAAGTGTAAATATAAAGAGCGTCGTCACTATGAGCGTTACGCTGATTTTGCAGAACGGTGCGAGCATCCGAAAAAGTTTATTGATACGGTTTATGATTATATTCCCGGAGAAGCGGCAATGGAACCACAGTACGATCAATGTTTGCTATGTGGAAAGGTGTTGATATATAGTGGATTTTTCGTGTAGTTGTAGCGTTAGTATAGACGAAATGACTGCTGAGATATATAACGAAACTTTTCCTAAGGCACGAAAGGAACATAGGTGCTGTGAGTGCAGAGAAACTATCCCTGTCGGGGTTAAATATCACAAGGTAGAAGGTTTATGGGACGGTAGTTTTAACACCTACAAAACTTGTATGTTCTGCTATAAAATGCGTGAAAAATACTTTACTCATGGTTTTATTTTCGGTGAACTATGGTGCTGTATGATGGACTGTTTAAGTTAGGAGGATGATTAGATGTCATTCGTAACAGTAGAAGTCGAAAGCGGTAAGTTAACCCTGCTCGGTGGTGACGAGGTAATGCGTGAGGTTATCGAGAAGTACAGTCCCATTGAGCGAGCATTTAGACTGGTATTCGAGGACTTATACCGCCATCCCGACGGAACGCATTTGAATGTGTATGGTAGCGTCAGGGGCAGAGGCGACAATGAACATATCTTGTGGGCTAATGTGGAGGTAGTTAGTTAGTCACAGAATGACCGGAAACAGTACTCAGGGCGTTGTACGCGAGAGTAAATGTATTTTAGGCAGTCTAAGTAGTTGAGAAGTGGAAAGGGGGTTAAATAGTGAGTTCAGAAAGAATACTTGCCGCAGAGGTTGAACAATTAAAAGGATACATTGCCATGTCTGAAGTTAATTGCAATGCAGCGTATAACGATTTACAGAAAGATAGGGACGTTACAAAAGCAAAGTTGTTTATTTCAGACGAAAAACTGAGAGAAGCAGAGGTTGAGGTTGAGAGGTTACGGAAAGAAAAAGAACGCCTAATGATTGTTCTAAACACTATCAGCGACATTGTTTCAGACAGTGACGGAGTTGCCGGTTATCACTTGAACGGTGATATTGCTTCTTGGGATTCGTTTGGATTTATGGATGCAATACAGGATGCTTTGAAGTAGAGTGATTAATTTTACCATAATCTACTGTATCCGGTAGACAGAAACTTTTAACGGGAGGTAATTAGTTGATTAGTAAAGCACTATTTTCCTCAGACTCGACAACGTGGGAAACGCCACAAAATTTATTTGACGAGTTAAACAGGGAATTCTGGTTTGAAGTAGATGTGTGCGCCGATATGAAAAACCATAAATGCTCAAAGTGGTATACAGAGGGGCAGGATGGATTAAAGCAGGAATGGTATGTGCAGGCTAAAACCTGCTGGATGAACCCACCATATGGAAGAACTATAAGCGACTGGATACAAAAAGCCAGCGAGGAAAGTAAAAAGGGTTGCACAGTGGTTTGTTTACTCCCTGCCCGTACCGATACGAAATACTTTCATCGGTATATTTGGGACAAGCATAACCATAGACCGAAACCGGGCGTAGAAGTAAGGTTTTTGCAGGGCAGACTAAAGTTTGTCGGGGCAAAGGATTCTGCTCCATTTCCGAGTATGATTGTTATTTTTAGACCTGACGGGAGGTAATAAAATGTCCGAATCAGAAAGACAAGCATTGATGCAGCAGATTGAAGCAGGGCAGCGCAAAATGTACGATGCCGTAACTAATTTTGATTTAACCGCTACTGATGTGGTGAGAGCGTCGCAGGAACTGGACAAGTTGATTGTGCAGTATATGAGGGGGTAGCATGGACATTAAAAATCCATTAGGTTTACTTGAAATGTCGGGTTTAGACGGTATGGTAGATTGGCCTGAACGTGTCGTTTATGTTGATAACCTTCAAAAGTTATCCGAGCATTGCGGCATGAATTGGTCGGCGTTGGCTAGTGAGGTTGAGTGGCGAGGGTGGAAGTGGAGGAATTTGGAGTGAGATTAAATTTAACGGGGGGGTGCTGGCAGTAACTAAGGATAAATGTCCGAAGTGCGGTTGTCGTTCAGTACAGGAAATACCGTCTAAGGCTTTTGTCTATAAGTTATGTCAGCATTGTAAGCATAAATGGAGATAGGAGTTAACCCCGTTGCCGGGGTTGCTCCTTATGAGAGAGGGCGTATTTGAGAAGTATATCTTCAATTGCTTCTTCCATGAGGACATTATACTGTTTGCCTTGGTCAATAGCAAGTTTCTTAAATTTCTTAATTAACTCATTATCCAGTGTGGTACTCATATTAGTTTTTGCCATGTCGGTAACTCCTTTAGTTTTTGTCGATATTATACCATAAATAAATCAGTAAATACAACAATCATTATTTACATATACCTGTATTTCATGGTATAATATACTCGTAATAAGGTTTAATTTGTCGGAGATAATTAACGGAGGCAACGAGTGATGGGTAATATTGACTATTTAGCTATAGCAAATGCGATATGGGACAGTAAATATAAGATGTCCGCTGTTGGATGGAGAGATTGTTTTGAAGAAGAATTTTCAGAAATAATTAAGTTGATAATTGATAATGCAGAAAATCCAGATATTTTAAAAGAAAAATTAACCAATCTATATAAATACCATCCTAGTACAATTAGTATTAAAAAATCCGAAATGAAACAGTTTAAACACTGCTATATGGGAGAACAATGTAACTGTTATTTGCCGGATATTAAAAATGAGGAATATTATTGCAATATCAGAATGGAAGAAAAAATTTCTCTTGGATATAGGGGTTATCCTGAATATATACGATGGAGAAAAAATGTCCTTGAAAGAGATAACTATACGTGTCAAGGGTGCGGTATTACGGGAGTAGAGTTAGACGCACATCACATTAAAGACTATAAAAATAACCCTAAAATAAGGACAGATATAAACAACGGAATAACTCTCTGTAAGATTTGCCATAGAAAAGAACATTCCAGTAAAAAGAGGGGAGTTTTTTAATGGCAGTATATCGTCAGATACAAGTTTCCTTTTGGCAGGATACATTTGTTCTTGACCTAACTCCAGAAGAAAAATACTTTTATCTTTACCTTATGACAAACTCTAAGACTAGACAATGCGGAGTTTATGAGGTGTCTCGAAGGGTTATGGAGTTGGAAACTGGTTATAATCGCGAGACAGTTGAGAAGTTAATTAAAAGGTTTATTGAATACGGAAAAATAGATTACTGCGAAGAAA
>Ga0209728_1001187_pt1 | contig 16816 bp, 28 predicted proteins | sample RifGroD1_FD_183997 | JGI IMG/M metagenome (GOLD analysis project Ga0209728, IMG submission 183997) | Groundwater microbial communities from Rifle, Colorado, USA - Groundwater D1 (SPAdes) (version 2) | ecosystem: Environmental > Aquatic > Deep subsurface > Groundwater | place: Rifle, Colorado... | reverse complement strand
ATTCTTGATTTCCTTTACTATCATACTTTGTTATAGATACACTTCCATCATGTTTAAATTGTGCTAATTCAATGATGCTTCCATTGTTTATGTCGAAACTAATTTTATCCATTTCCAACACGCTCCTTCAATTGTTATAGGTCAACTGTTATAAGTATTTCCACAATTGCCTTCTAAACTCATAATCTTATGATATATATTATATCACTTTTAGTATGAACTTAGAAGGGAATTAAGGCTAATTCCCTAAATAATTATTTTACGATTCGGTATGATCTTTTCCCTTATGGCATAAATACATGATTTGCTTGGATTTGCTACATTAAGGAACAAATGTAGTCATGCGCTTCTATATAAGTATCAAAATATGATAATATTTCTTTAAAATCTTTGTTTTTAGATTCTTGTTCATGACCCCTTTTTGTTGTAAGAACATATTCCTTTGAATTGTCATTGTATATCCTTGTTATTGCAACAAAACAATTATTAGACATAATAATCCAACTCCTTTTAAGTTTGACTCGACACAAAGTAGCGACTCTGTTATAAGATCCGCTACCCTATGACCAACAAACTTTAAAGTTTATTCTTCATCTTCTTCGTCTTCATAATCTCCGACTTGTTTCCCTGTTGCCCTATAAACGATTTCGCAAGCTCTTTCACATCCTGAACCATAAACCACAAGCACACCGTCTGAAGATTCAAATTTGTATTCGATTTCATCCTTTTCGTATTCCATACCGCAATAATATTCGAACTTACTAAAATCCTCTTTCCTCATGAAAAACATGATATAGGAATCTGTATCAGCAATCTCCATACGTCCAAAATATGTGTTATATGCGCTGTTCATTTTGGAAAGTTGATCCCTAGTAAGTTCTTCGAAATTGGCCTCTTCTACATCTAATAGAATATTGTTGATAGCATTCAATGCATTGCTCATTTTAACTTCACTCCTTTAATGTAATAACTTTACCTCGAATGCTAGACAATAGCAAGTTAACTATTGTTATTGTCTAGCTTCCAGATACAATTATTTTAGCATTAAGCAACATTGTCAATGATGTTGAGAATTGCTTGAGCGTCTTCTTTGTCTTGATCTTGGTCTAATGAGTCAGTTTGTTCTGGCTGTTCTTCTTGGTTTTCGCTGAACTCTTTTGCGGTCGCTGTTATGGATGGTTCGAGGTTTTCAGTTTCTTTTTCTTCTTCTTGTGTTTCAATAATTTCCGTTTTTACTTCAGCAACCTTTGCCGCAATTTTAAACTCATTAACCAGTGCCTTATCCATTTCCTCTAATCTGATTTTCACACTCGCTGAACTTGTAGTATCAGACTCCACAAATCTTTTATATCTTGCAGGAACATCGAAGAAGAACTTTGCAATAAATTTGGCGAAATCCTTTACATTAATATCATTCAGAATGGCCTTTAATGCCGTGTTATAGATAACTGAGACATGAACCTTCTTGAGATAATCAATAGCTTTTAGATACTTTTTAAGCTCTTTAGGTTCGAGTTTTGCGGTAGCTTCTGACTCTTCAAATTTTTGAAGCTCGACAGGCAAGGAGAATTTTTTGATAAGTTTTACAACTTCATTGAGATATTCTGTAACTGATTCGACTTGATTCATGGTTTCAGCATCAACTATAGCAGAATCCTCTGAAAATGCTTGAAGCGATTTGCCGGAAAGATCAAATTGATTAGTCATAATCATTAAAACTTGCTGCATAGTCTCAAATTTAACTTCGCGATTGCTTGATACATTAATATATCTAGTCCATAGGTCTGTTGCTAATTGCTTATAGATAAATGTCCTAACTTCATCACCAATGCGAACCTTGTTCACTTCGGCATTACTGAGCTTTTTCCCTCCCTGGAGTTTAATAAATTGTAACTCGCGTTCATGTTGTGTCATGTCCTTGAAATAAACCATTTGAATTTTGCAATTCTTGAAAACTTGCTTTGCTCTGTCTGGAATTTCACTCCATTTTTTCCCGGCCACTATGTATGTTTCTACAGTATCATCTTCATTTTCGATGACTACAGGCCGGATGTTATAGCCTAACTTTATTTCATCGTTTAGGAATTTTTCTAGGGTAGTTGATCTTTGCTTACCGTCTAACAAGTCGATAACTTTTTCTTGCTTACCTTTGATTTCAACTTCTACCTCAGTTTCCGCGCCAATTAGCGGAGGAATATAAGTTGTAAGCACTTGGAATACACTGTCAATTAGTTCGGTTTGCTCTTTTTGACCCCATACATAGGAACGCTGCATTTCAGCATCACGATTGATTTGACCTGATTTGAGTTGAGATACTAGGCCGACAATTCCAAAAGTTTTAGTTAACATTTCTTTAGCCATTTGATACCACTCCTTCTAATTTACTAAAATCTAAATTAATTATTTTTAACTCACATTTTAGTAAAATTCCAAGGTTAAAAGTGCCTCATAATCCAGTGTTATAAAGCACTTAATTTCCATTGAAATGTCTTTTCTAATCCCTCTTAACTTGCTTTTCTTGTTCTTGTGTTTACCCTCTGTTATAGATTTTTAATGAAATTCTGCAATGATTTCCCACGGACAAATAACTTTACCTTTTAGATTCAAATATCCTTTAGAGTCTGTCAATAAAGGTAAAATGGATTCGTCTGTTATTAATCTCCGTTCAAATATGGCGTGATAACCTCTTTCCTCTTGGTGTTCTGCAATTAATGACCATTGATCACCAGGATAATTTTCAGTTATATTTCCTTGTGAATTATTCACTGTAATTCTGTATTGATTATAATCTTTCATTTTATTTTCCTCCTCTTAATTAAGAGGGCAAAAACAAGAACAAGTTTTAAGAAAAAGGGAATAAAAGAGAGTTTTTAAGGCTTTTTAATCTAGCTGAAAGCATAGCGTTTTTTTGATTGAAACTAAGTTAATGTTACAATTTGTAATGCTTTTTTAGTAAGTTTAATCTGTTCTGACTTACTAAAAAGTTTTACATAACCCTGTTTGATAAGTTCTAACATATTGCATTTTAAGTCATAATGTGCAATTTTGATTCTGTTTTGCAATTGCTCAAAAGTTATCTTTCCCAGTAAGTCATTTTCATTTCTGAATTTTGATTCTTGCAAAATTGCTTCAAGAAAAATTTTCTCGTTTGTTGATTTTCCGCTTTCATATGCTTTAATTTCCATTTTTAGCACTCTCCTCAAATTTAATTTTAGTTTGTGCTATGCTCTAAGCTAGACTAAAAAGTCTTTATCCCTTACAATTATACTCGCTTCTTGCCTTAATTTCCACTCTCCTTTTAAGAGCAAATAAATTATTTTTGACTTTATACCGACAGTGTATATGTAGATCCCCATTGACCACCCATTGGGCCAGACTTGATTGTTATGGAATATCCTGCTTTTTCGATTCTGAGCAATAAAGCGAAAAATGATGCTTGATATTTTGAAGAGTAGTATCGAGCTTTTCCTCTGAGAGATTTAAGAGGATTTGTTATGGTAGAATTGGATAATAGGTCTTTTAGAATTGAACGCTGCCAAGAACCCTTTGCAAGTTTTAGAAAAGAATCTTTTTGAGTTTGTGACATTTTATATTCCCACTTTCTTAATTTTATTTTTTTAAGAGAGCAGAAATTAAGACAAGTTGAGTTTTGTAAGGGATAAGTTGATGCAGTCAAGCAACAAACAGGTTGTATACACTCTTCGCGCCTACATTGCCTTTATTTGTCTACGATTATTTCCAGATCCTTGGTACACCCTTATAGAGCATACTTCGCCAGATTTACCCGAAAATAATTCGTGCTATCATCCCACTATGTAATTTTCAAAGAGCGATCCTGTTTAAGCATTCCCTGACTAGAGGTGCTTTCCTTCTGGTAGCCTTGGGCTTCGAAGGATTTATTCTTTGCTAAGAGTCTGATTACCTCCTTTTGGCCTATTTTGCGTAGGCACTATGTATTTGTTCTTGATACCCATTTTAATAGCTAGAGTTCACTTTGTCAAGTATAAATTTTATTTTGCGCTTTATAATTGACTGACTAAAGATAACTGAGGTAAGAGGCTTTATGTCTGCTCTGTGTTTGTGTGCTTCTCTATGTACCTTATTTTAAACTAAAATATTATATTTGTATATAGCGTAAAGTCCTATTTTATTGTACTATTTTTTGACACAATTCAAGGGTTAATATGGGATCTATAGCCGGAATAACCTCATTTTGATTCTGAGACGTTTAAATTCCCTCTAGATAGATTATAAAGACCAATGCAATCTGAAGGCAAGAAAGGCCGTTTCTATTGGTGTGTTTTTAGTTTGGGAGGGATTGAAAAGGGAAATGTATTGATCCGGCTGAATGAGCAAAGAAAAAGACTAAAATTTTATTTCTAGTCTTTAGGGTTTTACCCTGCATTGTTTTTAGATAACATTTCTTTTTCATAATCTTTTATTAATTTATCCCTATGCTTATACCATGCAATTTCCTTTTTTAGTTTGTCTTTTAGTTCCTTTGCCTTTTTAGCATCGGACAGTAATCCCCTATGATGCTGTGATATTAAATTCTCACATAAGCCATAAGCATAATTGCCATTTATAACACTTACTTTTCCTTTTCTCCTAGTGGCTTCTCCTTCGACCTCTTTATTATAGTCTGCTGCTTCATTCCTTTTATTTTTAGATTTCGCGGTTAGCTCTGTAACCATAAATTTGATAAATTCTATATATTCCTTTTCCGTGGCAGGTTCTACGTCCGTATCAGTTGATAGACCCCTGTAATACATAGTATCACAGATATTAATTTGAACGTCTTTATTGTCCCAAATGTTTTCAATTTTACCAACGCCGACATTTTGGATTTTTACGAAATCAAACATTTTCATTTTGATAACCTCCGATATTTTATTTCTTAGTCCATATTGATATGATACCATAGCAAATATACAAACGTCAAATAGTAATTATATTTGATTGTAAGGCCCACAATTGTACTTCTAAGGCATTGGAATATGTTTAAGGTAAAACTAAGCAAAACAAAGAAAAAAGAGACTTATTCAGCCTCTTACTTAAAACATTTTTTGCATTTTTCTATGGTAATATCAGTCAATCCAAACCTATAATTTTCAAGTTTACCTTTTAGTAAAAATTCTTCTAATTCCCATTCCGTTAGTCCTTGCGTTCCGCTACACCTGCACTCACATTTTGTATATTTACCATTTTCATATTTTGCTATATGGATTTTCGGTGTCGTTCTGGTTGAGTAGATCCCCGCAATGACATATTTTATTTCAGGTCTATTTTGTTCATCTTTTAGAATTAATACTAGTCTTTCAAGTTCTTTCCAGTCCTCTCGGTCAATCGCCTGTTTTGCAAGTTCTTTTAGTTCACTCATGGTTTTAACCTCCTAAAAATCAATATGTAATTAATGATAGTATAATGGTTAACCGCTATAATGTCAATGTAATATTATTTTGCAATTTAAGGCCCATAATGGTACTTTTAATGCGTTGAAATGTAATGGCGGTAAAACTATAGTGGAACAAAGAAAAAGAAGTTATTTTACTAGCTCCAACCCATTACTAAATTATATCTTTCTCCTATGATTAGTTCATACGCTTGTTTTTGTTTGCGGTATATTCTAGCGATAATACTATTTTCATCTTTTCTGTATACCGTGAGCTTGCAACCATCGACGGTAATTTTATTTCCAACTTGTAGCGAATCGCAAATTTCTTTTGTCAAAATCGGAATAGATTCTATTTTAGTTTGTTTGGCTTGAACCTTTTCAACCAGTCCAACATAATCCTTTAGAACTAATTCAGAAACTATAATTCCCTTCTTTAATGCCTGTTCAACTTGAGACTTATGAAAGCATTCAATCTCTATTTTGTCGGTAGCATTGAATAATTCAATTGACCGACCACAAGTATTAACTAAATGATCTTGCATAATGGTCAACCATTCGTTTTGTGTTACCTCATAGACTTCTTTATTCTCTGCTTCGAATTTTTGCATTAATGACATATATAAAAACCTCCAATAATTTATTTCTTAATCATAGTATCATGAATCATATTAATTAGTCAACCGATTCTAAACAAGAAAAAAGAACCTTTTCAGGCTCTCAATTCAATGTTTTGTACTTCTTCTATGGCAAATACGATTTCTAAAAACCCTTGATTTTTGATTGTAATAAAATCATTATCAAATTCTGTTAGCGTAGAATTGTATGTACTACCATAAGTGCTGGTTAATGTTACCCGTTGACCTAGTAGAGATTTTAAGTTTGATGTATTAATCATTTGTAAAACTCCTTTAATATTTTTATTTGTTGTTTACATTATATCAAATTCAGGCGCAATTGCAATGGTATTTATAATATTATTTTTATATTCACTAGATATAAAAAGAAAAGAGTCCTTTCAGACTCTATACCGCAATACTTACTAGACTCTCTAAGTCATTTTCTATTATTTCTAAAACTTCTTCGTAGTGATGTATTATATCTTGAACGTCTCTGTATGTTCTTGTACTGGGACTTCCTATTTTTCCGTGTTTGTTGGCAATATCTGATATAGTGTGAAGTTCTGACATGGTTACAAGCTCATCTTTAAAATATGGTAATGCTTGAAGCAATGAAAGGAATTCTTTTTGATCCGCTATATACAAGTTTAGCTTCTCATTTAATTCCTTTACTTGTTTCGCTGAATACCTTCTTTTTGTTTTTACATTCGTTCCCTTTAGTTTAGTCTTAATTGACTTATAAAGGTCTAATATGTAATTCTCTTTATATATGTTGCAGTGTATATATCCGCTAGTGGTATGCCCTCCACAACCCCATATAAAACGATATTTAGTATAATTAACTGTTTCCTCTTTGAATTTTAACATACTTCATAACCTCCAATAAATTATTTATTATTGATAGAATATCATAGAATATATACAGGTGTCAAACATTAATTATATTCACTTTAAGGCACTGGCATATATTTTAGGTAAATTGATACCAGACAAAGAAAAAGAGGGCTTAAACCCTCTTTTCTTAAATAACTTTTAGATATTTATAATCATTGTCTACCGCCTGAGTGATCCTGAAAGCTGAGTCATAATTCAAATTAAATTCCTTTTCTACTTTGTCGTATGCTACCGCCATACAAGATGATTCTTTAATAATAGATTTTATTTTATCATAGTTCTCTTTTGATATTTCTACTTTCTTTGCCATTTATTTAACCGCCTTTACTTTCTTTTTTACATTCCTATCGTCTGACACTATGATTCTGTATAAACGATCTATTTCTTTCTGCATATCGTCCCAACAGTCAAAAGTTAATGTTGCGCCAGTGGAATCCGATACAATGAGCTTACCTTGCTTAGTTTCTTTAACCGGAAAACCTTTGTATTTATATCCTTTGCATAGTCCTAACATATATGTACCTCCTTATTAATCAGTTAATGAATTATAACATAGAATTTAATATAGTGCAAACAATTATTTTTAAATTCAATAAACAAATAAAACAAGAGTTTTATTTGTTTTGGTATGAATGTATGGTTAATGATTTATAAACGCTTATATGGTATTGTGAGAGGTCTGGAAGGATTATAGGACAAAAGAAAAGACTAGTTAATTCTAGTCTTTAAATTTATCAGTTTCTTAATTTCCGTCTGCTCCGGCGGTAAACGATATACACATTACATACGTATACCCATTATCTTCTGTTGTGAGTAATTCTAATTCTTCTAAGTTACAAAGTCCATTTTTACAGTAAGCACATAAATTATTAGCACATTTTACTACTTTCATTTTTAAGTCCCTCCTTCCATTCCTTTGTGTGGCGTTCACAAGCAAAATCAGAATAAGTATTCCCTGTCAAAAAACTAGTTCGCGTGATTACTTTTATAGCAGGATTTCCGCACCAATTGCAAGAATGAAATTGTGGTCTATTGTATTGATTATATGTTAACACATAATCTTCAATTTTAACATTCTCCCAATTTTTCATTTTATTTATTCCTCCTTAAAATAGTCGTGAAAAGAGAACTATTGCTAATTCTCTTTTACTTTTACAAAACCTAATTCAACCATTGCCTTATTGTTTTCTGCATTGTTTCGCATGGTCAGATACTCTCCATTTCTACAACAACAAACTGTATTTTCTAAATAACTTATTCTAGGTCTCGGACTATGCAAAGGAGAGTAATTAATATTTATATATGCATTGTTCGCGGTTTCGATGCTAGGATATTTAATATCTTTTTCAATTACTCTTAATAACCATTTGTAGTCTTCAGCTTGTTTTCTTGCTTTGAACATATATTCTTCAGCCATCTTTTTTATTGTCCCTGCTTTGATTCCTAATTCCTTCATAGCTGAATTTTTACCATAAGGAAGTATTTGACCGTCTTTTTCAATCCAATAAATATGTACAATAGTTCTGCCGGATAACTGACTTTTTTCTGCTTGACTCCAATCTGATACTTTAGCAGGAATTAAACCTCCATCATAGGCAGAAAATTTTTCTCCTGTTTCAGTTTTCCATTCATAGCCAATTAGTTTGGACATATTGGATAACCTCCTTTAATTGATCCGATATTGATATTATAGCATTAACATGAGGGATATACAATATTTATTTTACCTTTACACAAAGGAAAAGAGAACTCTTTTACAAGTTCTCTAATTTAGTTTGGTTATATTCCCAAATTTGATTCCTGATTTTTTGATAGTTCGCCATCCATATTTCAGCTTCTTCTATTGTTTCCGGTACTCCAAATAATTTAAAGTCTGTTGAAAGGTATCCGTCTTTGTAAAAGGATTGAATTGATTTTAAAGTTTGTTCACTTGCCATAATATAACCTCCTTAATATTATTTTAAAAAGAAAAGGAGTATTTCTACTCCTTAGATCCTGCCATATTTTTTATATCCTTTTACAATGTGATTCATTAACCATTCTGCTTTTTCTGTCCCTTGTTTACGTTTAGCAATTCCGATTGCTACCAGTGCGTCTTCTGTTGCTATGTAGTTTCTTTTCTCTTTTCTTTTAGTTTCAATATATCCAAAAGGTGTTTGCTCTGTATCGGTTACAGTGACTTCAATTTCCTTTGCTTCAAACATTTCAGGACATTTCTCGAAGAGCTGGAGGAATAATTCAGAATCAATTTGTACCATATTTGATTCACTCCTTTTTATTAACTTAATCTGATATTTATAATATAATCTATTTTCAACGCAATTACAATAGCAAAACAAAATAATTATTTTACCTTTGTTTGTGACCTTATTATCTGTTTGCTAGTGCAATTGTATGTGTAAAGGTTTATGATGCAATACAGGGTAATCTGGAGCGTGTGAAGGGATTATGTGAGCAAAATAAAAAGAGCTATTTGTTAGCTCTTTCTTTGTGTTCTTTATATACTTTCATTTTTCTTATTAATGTTTTTGCTATTTTCTCTAGTCCGATTTCCTCTATAAAATCTTCTGCTTCCTCCTGACAGGTAATATCTGAATATATACTTCCATCGACTAGATCAAAGAATAAGTTTTTTACTTGAATATCTAAAGGGATATTGTTTTCTATTTCATAGTTGGCAAGGGTTAAACATTCGGTATATAAGTTAGTCATGTTTTATAACCTCCAATTGATTAATTTATATTTATTATATTACTACTACATGCATAATATGTCAATTGTAAATTATTTTAGGTTAAAATAAAAAGGACTCTTTACGAGTCCCTTAATATTATTTATCTAAATCATATTCATAAAGTTCTTTATCGGTCAACTCTCTATCATAAGTGCAAGATCCCCAGTATTCTCTGTCATTGTGGACTATTTTTTCTCCATTCATTTCTAACATTCCATTCTTTGGCTGACATCCTGGAGCTGGAGGTCTTAGTCGGTAATAATATGTATATGCATTTTGTTCCTTCTTCCATTTTTCAAATTCTTTGGTGGCGTTATATTTGTTCAAAAATGATTTATACATATCTAATTCTTTTTGCATCTCTTCCATAGCTTCAGTTAATTCTCGGTTGTGTTTGTGAGTCTTTTCAGCTTGCAAGGTATCTTTATAACATTCACATTGTTGTGCATGGTCTTCCATAATCCATTGACCATTATTTTCTACCAATGTATAAAGATTTATATTGTACATGTTCCGTTGTCGAAGTTGGAACATATATTTAGTCATTTCCTCTAAGTCATTACAATTAATTGATTTTACATTGGAAAAATCATCTTTGATGGATTCGTCCTTTTCAGTGTATTCAATATTATATGTAACCTTTGCAGAGTTTTTAAGTTCTGGATGAATAAAAGCCATATGTAATTCGCTCCTTTTAAATAATTTATTTATTAATGATAGTATAAGGGATAATTGGATTAATTGCAATATTATTTTTTAGCAAAGAAAAAGAGTCTTTTCAGACTCTAACAAATTAGTTCATCTTGCATATCGTTTGCTACTAAATATTTTTCAATCTCTCCGGCTCTTAGGAATAGTTTTCTGAGATATTCTTCTGTATAATTATTTGTGTTTGGATCTGATTTTAATTTTCTAGCAATCTCTTGATACTCCCATATAATATTTTGATGTTTCATTGCTTCTTTTCCAGCTTTCTTAAGTTTTTCTACAGTCTTTAGGCTAACTCCTAGACTTAATTCAGGATAACCCTTCCATATTTTATTTTCTAGTGTTTTGAAAGATTTTATTTCTTTGTCAGATTTTTTATAATATCCCTCATTGTGTTTGAAGTTAAAACGTCCTACTCTTTCAGTATCAAATTCTGAATGAACCATGATAATGTCTAAAGTGTAGCCATCTGAAAGTATTTCTTCTCTTATGTACATATGACAACCTCCTAAAATTTAATATGTAAAAAAAACCTATGCCTTATTATAGCATAGGTTAGATAATATTTGCAATGGGTATTATTTATTTTTGTGTTTAGTTTAGAATAGTATAATCTGTGATCTCATAATTACTATTTATTTCTGCATCAAGCCATTGACCGGAAATATCATCAAATGATTCTATTACCCAAATGTCTCCATTTTCATCCATAATCCAAGAGATGTATAAATTTGAACCTGTATAATAATCATAATTTGAGGATTTAACATAGAAGATTTTAGAATAAGTATAATTGTTTTGATTGCAAGCATTGGCAATAGGAGAGATTAAGAGGGATAAGGAAATAGTTAGGATAGTGATGAAGGAAAGAATTTTATTTATTGATTTTGGTTTGGCAATTGTTTTAATTTGTGTAGTTTCGATAGTTGGCTCGATAACTTCAGCAACTTCAGGAAAATCAATATAACTTGTAAAATGTGTGTGATAATGTTCCTCGCAAGCGTAATTAGTCCATTCAGCGTTATTATTACGAATTTTGCGTGTAGCTTGAACTTTACCTTCGCACCAGTCACAAGTGTGATTAGGGTTGTTAGTGGTAGTAATGGTATACATTTTCATATGTAACACTCCTTTAAAAATAATTTATATTTGATTGACTAATATAAGTTTAGCAAATTATAGATATAAATACAAGGTGTTTTTATTATTTTTTATTCATTGTTCCACGTGGAACATTATTTATATTTTATTGATAATATATTCAGCTTTGAGTGCTATGCACGAAAGGTTGATAAAGGCTTTGCCTGTTTGGTTTTTGATTTTAGAAAAAATTTGACACTTTAAAAATGGTATTATAAAGAACTATAATATTTCCTATGATGCTATATTATGTATATGATTCCTAAAGTGTCAATTTATTTTTAAATTACTAAATTCTTAGTATGTATTCTATTAATTCTAGTTGTATATCAATATAGTCTGGATTATGTTTAAATCCTGTAAATTTTATTTCATTATATCTTCCTATTGCTGGTTTTTCATTTAATAGGAAATCCATAAGTCCTTCTTCATATTCTTTTTGATTTTTATAAAAGGTATTTCTAGTATCTATACTCATAGTATCTATTACTTTATCGTTAAGATCTTTTTTATGTTGTTGTAATTCCATTTTACTAAGCTCATATAAAACATTCTTTTTCTCAAATAATAATTCTATTTGTTTATAAGCATAATCTATATCATAGTCCTTCAATTTCTTATTTACTCTCTTGTAAAATTCATCAGTTTTAAATTTAAACATAACTTGTGTCATTGAATTAAGTTTCATATCTTGCAATACTTTATATTTAATATCAATAATTAAAACCTTTTCTTTTTCGGTGGCCTTTGTATGATGTTCTTTCCCTTCTTCGTCTATTCTAACTACAATATAAATATCATCATTGTAACTAATTAAACATCTATTTTCCAAACTATTCAAGGAATCAAAAAGAATTCTAGTAAATCTGTCATTAACTCTTAAATATAAATGATTAATATTAAATTTTGTAAATCTGCTATCTTTTTTAGGTAATAGTTTTAAAACCTGTGCCTTGTCTAAATATAAATGATTAACCATACCAAGAGATTCAAATAAATTATTTTTAGTAATTGTATATTTATGTCCTTCTGCCTTAGATAACGTATGTAATAACTGAGCTTGAATATGTTCAACATACTTAGAATTATTACCCTCGGATCTTAAGTCTATTTTTTCTAGTGGTATTTCAAATATTTCAGTAATAATAATTTTCTGTCCTTGTTTTGTATACGTACAATATCTTTCTAATTCTTTAAATTGTACTTGTTTTCCTTTCCCTCCTTTGACTGGTATTTCTAAGATTACACAGAGTTCTTTGTAGTTTTTGATTATCATTCCTTCATACAGTTTAGATATGTTCATATTGTTTTTATTCGCTCCTTTATATTTTATGTTTATATTGTTAGTTCGGATCTTAGATAATAGGATTATGTATAGCCGGACAAATGCAATAGTATTATGGCCTTTCAACTCCTTTCTTTGTGAGTATCACTAATTAATAATGGAATAGAGATAGAATATAATATAATTAATGTACTCCTAAGTATAGCATGATATATGATTTGTTGTCAATGATTTATTTTTAAATATGGTGCAAAATAATGGACAAAACCATAATAGTATTTAGTTAAGAAATTGTCCCTATATATGTACTTAACTATTGTGCGCTCAGTAAGGCCAGGATTGATTGTGAGAGGGTTTGGAGTGTGATGTGTGGGAATGTTGGGTAAAAGAAAAAAAGATACCTTATTCGGCATCCTTTGGAAAATATTCTTTTAGATGTTTCTCACAAGCTGAATGAGTCCATTGTGTTAGTGTTTCATAGATTCTATGTGTTGCTATTGTTTTACCTTTACACCAATCACATAAACATGATTTAGAAGTATTTAAGGTTATTACATTTGGCATTAGATTCACTCCTTATTTAATTAGAATTTGAGTCCTAATTTCTCATTGATTTGAGCGTCAATTTTTTTAGCCAGTTCAATGTTTCCAGACTTCATTGCTGTATTGAATTGTGCTTTAAGAGATTTTACAGAAAAGTGTGTTGCTTTAGACATATTTGATTCCTTCTTTCAAATGTTTTATTTCTTATTTATAAGTATAGCAGAATTCTAGGATATTACAATAGGTTTTGAATATTTATTTTTGCATTATATAGTAGGAAAATGATAATACTTATCGATGGTATAAGGTGCTGTGAGATCGATAGAATAAGGGTTGTAAGAGGTTGTATGTTGCTAGTGGTATAATGTTAGGGACTGGTGCTTAGAGGTTAATATAGAAGGATATAAGGGATATAATAAGGATATAAGGAACAAGAGTAACCGGAGCAATAGAGATGTATCTTTATGTATCTTTATTAATAGTGTAATTGTATTTGTATAATGATATGATTATAGTATGATAAGATTTGTTTATATGTTCATTGTGATCATATGATATGGTTGCGTGATGGTATTATGTGATATGTTTGGGTATATGAATGAGATTGCATATGTATATATTTAATATAATGTTTTAATTATATGTAGGTTATTATATAATTATGTTTTATTCATAAGTAAGGTATTATGTGATTTATAAGTGATTTATTATGTTAGTGATTGCTAACATTTAATTTGGTATATATTATTTGGTATATTATATAGTGGTCAGTATGAATGGTATATGTGATTATGGTAATCATTAAACTTCAATTTTATTATTTAAGTTAGTTCAACAGAATTAAAGTGATATTGATAATTGTATAATGTGATCATTATAATCATGAAACCTCAATGAATTTATATAAGTATTAGTGTGTACTAATATGAGTAATTACTCATATTTTGTTAGTGGTTACTAACATTTTAAGTCTTCACAGATTGCCAGCATGTTATAACATTCGATTGACCACGTGGTCAATAATCTATACTAAATCACTAGGATATAAACAACCAAAAAACAATATATTCCTTTTTTCAATCACAGCAGCCAACATATTCAAACACGACAATTATTATCTTATTCCAGTTTGCTTTCTAAGCGTTTTAAAATCATCGAATATACATAATATAACCAAGATAGATTTAAACGTCCTAAAAGGGCATTCTGTGACTTATAAATAGCCAGCCGATACAAATATGAATTAAATTCAGACCACGATAATAAGATATATTAAGAGCATACTAACTCAATGTAACACAATCCCATTGTGTCACATTCAGATAATTGAAACAATCGGCTTATAGCAAGGCTTTCAGGGTTCGCACCATTTCCGGCCCATGGTATTTTAAGTTTGTCATAAGCAGAGACTATAGCAAAAACCTGTGATAGCATTCACTTTCAAAAACCATGCCAATAAGGGGCGTGGATTTACAAATTACCAACTTTTTATTTCGACAGGATTCGACAGAGTACATGAAGGCTTAGACCAATTTTACTTCGATACTCGATCACACTTCCATAAATTTGTCAATACTAAAATATAAAATATTTTAAATAAATTTCACTCGCCACAAAATTCCAACCCAATTTCCCCTTCGTTCTCACATCGCAAAAACATAATCAACACAACAATTTCCACTTACACAAATCCATATTCCAAATAACAAAACTTATCAAAAGTCAAATAATTTTACAAATTAATCTAATAAAATTATATAAAATTCTCATATAATCTCACAAAATATCCAATAATCAAACCATACAAAACAACCAACAAATCCTACTCCCATGCAGTTTCTTTAGCACATTCAATCTTATATTAATTCATCTTATAATCTATAAATTTCTACCAAATATTGAAATCAAAATCAAATTATCATAAATCCTATCGAACAAAAATATCTCCCAATAATTCATAATTATACATCCATAAAAATCACAACATCTAATCCTACAAACAACCTTAAAACCATTGATCCTAACCAATTACAACACACTATAACAATCCCTTCTACTATAGAGGGGGCGTACTTTAACATATTCATCCGAATCAATTATACCATATATCCGACCATCTAAAATTTGATGAAAATATTTTTCATAATTCATATCAAATTAATATCTCAAAATTATATAAAATCTAATCTAAATCCATTCCAAAAATTTACTAGACCACACAAATCTAATAATCCCTACATCCCTACTCTCACAACCATTACAACAAATCACTCGGATAAAGTTGCTATATAATATATACACCTCATCCGAACAAATCTCTATAACATTACTCTAACAATACTTTCAAGGATTTAAGAAATAATTACTCTGGTAAATTTCTCTACAAACAAAATTTAATTAAATAATAAAATAATATTTCTTGACATAATAGTAATAAATATGCTACAATTATCACAGGTACAAATCTGCACAAAATTATTACCTAGAAAGGAGTAACAACTTAAATGAATCATGAAATAAGTCATACTACAGCTTATATGTTAGTAATAATCTTTGCAATAATTATGCTTGCAACAATTCCAATTAGTGAATTCTTAGCTAGAAAATTATATGGAAATAAGAAATAAGATAAATTAGTATTAACTATTCTATAAATATATAAATAAAATGCTTGACACGTAGAATATCAAGTGGTACAATATAGGTAGGGATAAATATGAAATAAATTCAGAAGGAGGAATATATTGATAATTCTATTGCATATGCCATTGCATATACAAATTAATATTATTGCTACTGGTTTTACATAAGTAATAAATAAAATTTATTATTGCGTAGCATAAAAATATTAATTGATATGAACTTGTGAAGAACAATTAATATTTTGTTCCCTTACTCTATCCAATTAAATCAAATTATAAATATCAAAAGGAGATTAATAACAAAACATGGATGAAAACAACAATAAAATAATCAATAAAACATTTATCAAAATTCCAAACTCTCTATTCACAATAGAGAAAAATGAATTAGGAGAAGAAATAGGAGTAACTATATTCAAACAAATTGGTACAGAGGGATTCACAATATGGTCATATCTCCTATCACTCAAGGTAATCAAATATCTGCTCAAACTAGTGTAAAAAGAATTGGTTCATTCCTTAATAGAAATAAAGAATCAAGATCAAAATACGTAGCCAAGAATGGATTAAATGATTATAGATCAATAAAGAAATATCTAAATGTATTACTCAAAATGGATATGATAAAACTAGAGCAATTCATAAATGAAGAAGAAAAAGATTTAAAACAATTACTTAATGAAGAAATTAACAATAACTATTTTACAAATATAAGAGCAGATGAAGAATTATTCATTGAAGTAAATCCATTAGATGATGGTAAAGGATTCTCGATAATATCATCACAATTATTCTTTGATTATGTTCATAAGATTGGTCACATAGGATGGAGCATATATTGTTTACTATTTAAAAATC
>Ga0209728_1001186_pt1 | contig 16817 bp, 38 predicted proteins | sample RifGroD1_FD_183997 | JGI IMG/M metagenome (GOLD analysis project Ga0209728, IMG submission 183997) | Groundwater microbial communities from Rifle, Colorado, USA - Groundwater D1 (SPAdes) (version 2) | ecosystem: Environmental > Aquatic > Deep subsurface > Groundwater | place: Rifle, Colorado... | reverse complement strand
TATAAATCTTTGCTTGTATTTAGGGATGACAATTGATGATTTTTTAAGAAATGATGATGTCATAAAAGAAGAAATTATTGAAGTTATTGATATAAATTCAGAAGATATTGGTATTTTGCTCAATAACATGATAGTATTATTACGAAAGGAGGGAACAAAAATGGATAATGTAACTATGAATGATAAAAGTAAAGAAGTTTGTATTGATTCATTAAATGTGGTAAAAACTCTAGTTAAGCAACATTTATAAAGGAGTGAAAAATCATGGTATTTAAAGGAAGATCCACTGATACATTTGAGATGGATGATATAGAAGTTTATCAGTTAGTAAAAGATGGTTCTTTAAGATCATATCCAAGTGGATTTTGGGACGGAGTTACTGCTTCCAAAACTGCTGAGAAAATTCTAAAATATGTTTTCAAGGATGTTTTAAATTGGTCTATTGATGACATCAAGGTAAAAGTAACTAGGGAAATATTTGAGGAATATAAATTAGTTGGAATGCTTAAAAACATATATGATTCTAGTATGTATATTTGTTTAGGTGAAGTGTATCCAGAATTAAAGGAATGGGCAAGCAAACAATATCAAACCAACGAACATGCTGATTTCGTCCATAGAAAATATTCAGATGATGAATTGATTTATATTCTCCAAGAAAAATCAAAAGAGTTAAATAGAATTCCAAAAGGGGTTGATATGAAAACGCCAAGTAGTGCAATTTATAGTAATAGATTCGGTTCATGGGAAAAATCTTTAATGAAAGCAGGTTTAATCGAAGACATTTATAAAGATGTTGATTTTAAAAAGAATTCCAAGGAATCAGTTGTATCTCATTTAAAGGAATTATTTGCAGAAAAAGAAAGAGTATTAGACAAAGATGAAATATTTGCTATTTATCCAGAAGGATTAATCAAAGAATACTTTGGAACTTATAACAAACTTGAAAAAGTTATTGTAAACGAGTATACTAAAAAAGAACTTATCAAAATATTAAAAAAGAAGCAAGAAAAATTAGGTAGAATTCCGAGCAATAAAGATATGAAATTCCCAATGGCTATTGTGTTTATAGATAAGTTTGGAAGTTGGCAGGAGGCGATTGATAAATTGGAGAAAACTTAAAATGCTTGAATATTGAGGTATTGTTGCAGTATCTCAATAATACATAGTGTTACAATCAACTAAAATATAATAAGAAAGTGAGTCATCAAATGAGGAAAAATTCACTAAAACATAATATATTGTTTGTCAGCGTGATTAGTGCATTTATTCTCTATGGAAGTACAAATGGGAATCATGTTGTAAATCAAAATATAAAAAATAATCATATAAATAATTATAAAGGAAGTGATGCTAATGTCTTAAAAGAACTAAGAAAACAATACATAGTAATTAAGGTAAAAGAGACACCAAAACCAAAACCAATTGAATTTCTTGTAACAGCATATGACATTTCATTTAGGTCATGTGGCAAATCAAGAGGAACAGAAGGATATGGCATCACTGCTTCAGGATATGATTTGAGAGGTCATACAATTGATTCTGCTAAGACAATTTCTGTTGATCCTAGCATTATACCATTGGGAAGTAAAGTAAGGCTCACATTTAAAGAAGACAAGTATAAGAGGTTCAATGGAATCTATATGGCAAAAGACACTGGAAGTAAAATTCTTAAAAATAGAATAGACTTATTTGTGGGTGATAATATTTGGACAAGTAAGCAAATACGGCAATTTGGAGTTACGCAAGCTTATGTAGAAATAATTAAAGATTAATTCAATTTGTAACCAATTTTAGAAAATTAGCATATCATGTGAACAAATTAGTAAATACAAAAATAAAATTTAAGGAGATGTTAAAATTATGAGAGATTATGTATATGTTCAGTTTGATGGATTTAGAGATAGACTTAGAAAACAAGATGAACTAAAGAAGGAAATGATAAAAAGATTTGGTAAAAATGAGCCAGATGATTTCAAGTTTAAAATAACTTTTGATAATTCTTTTGTAATAGTTGAACATATAAATGAACGAGAACTTATTAATCGTTAGTGACACATAAGATACATAAATATTTTTCATAAAACTTTCCAAGGCACCCTTAATTTATAAATCTAATTCGTATAATCTTTAAAGAAATAATTAGGAAAGAAGAGTGAAGAATAATGAGAATCACTAAAAAAGTAATAAAAGAAGTTGAAGAGGTAGTTGCTTCTCAGTGTCATAAATGTGGAATATGGTATGAATCAAATCATAATGACACAACTCAATCCTTTCATATCGAATTTAATCAAGCAAGTAAATATGAATATCCATGGGATGTGACATTGTGTGAAACATGTTTGGAAAAAATAGTAAAAGAATTTTTAATAGTGCCTGATAATTTTATGGGTGAAAAAGCATATGTTCCAGCTTTTATTTCAGATCATGAATTACATCAATCTTTATTTGAAGATTGGAAAATTCATGGTGAATGGAATTATGATGATAATCCTTGGAAAAATTATTATGGTGATTGTAATTCGAATCAAGAATTTGAAGAGTACGAGGAATACGTTGAAGAATATGAAGAGTTTTATGATGCCGTAGAAGACAGAAAACCATTACATACTAATCCTTTTAAATTAGTAAAGTAGGTGTTATTTTATACTTAAGAAAGGAGGAATACTAATGTTTAAATATATTAATTTTGTAACAGCAGGAGTTTGGTTATTAACTTTATGTGTATTTGTTACTAATGACTGTCAGTTAAATGCTACAACAAATACAATTGGATTGGTTATGTTAGTTGGTTCATATACTTATCATGGTCTTAGGGATTTAAAAGATAAGAAATAATAGTATTAATTTTAGATTTATTATAAGAAAGCAGGAAGGAGAAAATTAAATGAAAAAACAAAATGAAGATAAATATCTTCCATACACAAAGAAAGATTTTAGAAAATATTGGTGTGATCCAGAAGCTAATTATCCAGAGATGCAGACATTTGAAGTTATCAGACCACTTACTGAAAAAGAGAAATCTGATTTTACTAAAGGTGAAGATTATGACTACACTGAAGAAATGTATTTAATTAGAAATAATAATGGCGATGAGCGTGAAGTCTTTGATGTTGAAATTCTTAGTGAGTATGAAATAGATTCAGAGGTATGGAGGCGTTGTGTAATTAATCTATTGGAAAGTATGGAATATGATGATGAAAATATTATGGAATTTATAAAAGAATGCAAAATTGAACAGTATATCAAAAAACATTATTAGAAAGAAGGAAGTAAAATGTTAATTGATAAAATTAAATCAGATGCATTGGAAGCACGTAAGGCACGACAAACTGATACTGCAACATTGTTAACAACGCTTTATTCTGAGGCATCTATGATAGGAAAGAATGCCGGAAACAGAGAATCTACAGATACAGAAGTATTGCAAGTCATTGAGAAATTCGTTAAGAATGCAAATGAAGTTAAGGAAATATTATTGAAAAATAATAAAGATGCAAGTAGTATTATTTCCGAGATTAATGTTTTGAGTAAATATCTACCTCAGAAAATGAGTTATGAAGAACTTGGTCATATTATTAGAGGAATAATTAAAGGATTGAGAAAAGATAAATCTCCAAAGCTAATGGGAGAGGTCATGGGGATGCTCAAGATATTACATGGTGGTGAGTATGATGGTAAAATGGCAAGTGAAATTGTAAAGAAGGGATTGGCGAATTAAATGAAATTCAGGGATGAAATTATTGATAAAATATTAGACAAAGAGTGGAAGATATTAATTGAAGAACATGGAGGAGGAAGCTATCAATGTTCAATATATTTTGAAAGATATCTTAATCAAATTATAATCAAATATTGTGATAATCACAGTATTTATGATTTTACAGAAGTAGATACTTTAGTTGTTACTAAAATTGATGATGAAAAAATTATATTATCTGGTAAGAAATTAGGGAATGAATATTTTGATGAGTGGATTTTATTAGAAGTTGAAGAAAAAGTTATTGATAAAGAAGTACCTGATTTGTTAAAAGATAGTTTTTAAAATATAAACAAATGACTATTTGAAAGGGTGAAAGTAAAAATGTATATGAAACTAGATAAAAGAGAAGTGCAACAAGCAATTATTGACTATATTATAAAGCATAATATAGCAAAAATTGAAGATAAGCTAGAAGTGAACTTTGAAACAAATACTTATGGAATACCAACCTTCAATAACGCAATTATCTATATAAATCACAAAATATAAAATCTTTGTCAGAGAGGAGATTGATAAATGTTTAATATCATTGTGTCTATAAAAGATAACCTAAATAATGAAGAATATAGAGATATAATTCGTAAGATTATGAATATTAAAGGTATTCTAAACTTAGATTGCTATGAAGAAAAGTCTAATAGTAATAAATTAATAGACGAATTAGCAATAGATTTATATAAATTACAGATAAAACACTTAAAAGAAAAGATAGACCTCAGAGATAGAACAATTGAACGCCTAAAAAGGAGATAAGTTATGATCAGTTATTACGGATACAAAGAGCAATATAAAAATTAGAAAGAAGGAAACAAAATGCTAGAACAAATCATTAAAGATGAAATTGAAACTATAATTCAAGAAAAAGGACTAACTCAAATCATAAAGGATATTGTTCGTCAAAAAATGTCCAATGAAAATATTCAACAAATAATTGAAATGGAAATAGATAAATTACTGCCTGAAGCAATCTCAGAAAGTGTAAGTTATCAACTTTTAGATAATGGAGCAGTTCATAATATGGTGTATGATAAATTAAAAGATATGGTTAAGGATAAGATTTCTGATTGGAAATTATAAAAATGAGAAAGAAGATGATTATTAATTGCTATTAGTGGGAATTGATATTGGTTTATGTGTTGGTTTTATATTTGCTTTTTGGAGATTTTATTCATATAGAAAAATATTAGTCTTAAAATCAGAAAAAACTAATAGAACTTCTGAGAAGATTGGGGATAATTTTTATTACATTGTTCCTTCTGGTGAATATTTAGAAATGGAACAATTAGTATTATTTAGAAAGATGGATGAATTTAAAGAAAAGGAGAATAAACAATGAGAGATGTAAACAGAATTGATGAAATTATTGAAGCATTACGTAATTGTTGGAAACAAAATCCTGATTTAAGATTAGGGCAATTAATTTATAATCTTAATAAATCTGGAAATAGAGATGTGTTTTATCCCGAAGATGACAAGTGGTTAGAATGGATTAAAGAAAGCATTAAATAAATACTAAAGGAGGAGAATATAATCATGAAGAAATCAATTATCCTCCTAGTTGCTACAACTATAATCACAGCAAATATTTATCTAAAATATCACAACTTATCCGTACCAAAACCTATTACAACAGAACAAACACAACTAGGAGATTCCAAATCACAGCAAAAACAAATTGATAGAGCAAATGAATTAAAGAAACTGCAAAATCCAACTATAATTCAAAATGAGTTCAAAAAATCAGGGAAAATTGTTTCTCTTGAAGGAAGTTATAAATATTTATTAAAAATATCCAATAAAGATAAATTCTTTGACAAATTCACATTAAGAGAGATAACACTGGATTTTGAGTATAATTATGTAATTGGCATCAACAGCCTCGAATACATAAAAGTAACTAATATTGAAAATGGTGTGGCATATATAAACATCCCTAAAAATCGAATCCAACTTATTTACATAGAGCAAAATATGCAAAACTCAAAAATTATAAATGAAAATAATATGTTTATGTTCGATCAATTTAGTCCTTCTGATACCCAAATATTATCCGCGCAAGCTCAACAAAATGTTGTTAATGCGATTGGAAAAAATAATAAATTGTTTAATGATGCTATGGTTAATTTACAAGAAGATATCGAGGGATTGGTTATTAGTTTGGGGTATGAAAAAGCTGTGTTTAATGTAATTTAAGTAAAGGAGCGTAAAATTATGTTTGCTGTATTAATTATTATTTCAGTAAATGTATTTATTGCATATCGTTGGATTAAGGAAAATCCAAATGGGTATACAGGTAATAAAAGAAGAGGGAGATGTGTATAAAATGAAATTGAAAAATTTAAGTGAGAATTGTCTTGATTGTAAATGTAGAACGTGTAAAGCAACATATAAATTAGACAATAATTCATCTTGCTATACGTGGTGTGAAGAAAATTGCAAAGGTGAAGAACCTCTTAGTTTTAAACCAGATAAAGAATGCTATGAAAGAATGGAAAGAGATTGTGACGTTAGTTTATCTGATGTTGTAATGGAAAATAATTATTGTGAATATATCCATGATGACTGTGAATATCTTATTATTTGTAAAAATTATGATGGTATATGTGCCAAAGATATGCTCGGAAATTATTTTAGAACAGAAGGATATTTACCTGAAGATATTCTAGCAAGAATTAAGCAATATGAAACGAAGGAGAAATTAAGCATTGTAATGGAATAAAAAAGACCCCACAAGGGAGAGCAAGTGAGGTAAGTGTAGGACGAAGTAATGAAATTTGGCTAAATAGTAGCATATCCATATTATTAATAATTATACAGTAAGGAGCGAATAAAATGAAATGTATAAGAGAAAATTGTAGAATGCCATATATGTCTGGAAATACTGGATTTTGCCATGAACTCGAAACATTTATCTTTGGTGAGAATCCAGAATGTCCTTTACCAGATAAAATTACACAAATGGAAAAAACAATTGAGAGAATATAATTGTATTTTAGATAAATTAATTGTTTTTCATGCAAATAATAAAGAAGGAGTAAAATAAATGAGAGCAGGTAAAAGAGGAATCGAATTAGATCCTAACGATTGGTACGATAATTTATATTGGTTTGATGATGAACCAGATGTATTTGAATTTATGGAAGAGAATGAAGATAAGATTAGAAAGTATGCAGAAAAATATGGTATAACAATTAAGAATAGCATTGATATTATGTACAATTTAAGAATTAGTAAATAGAATGAAAAATGTATTTGGTCGGATAGAAAGGAGTAAGCTAAAAATAAAAAATAGATTTAAGGTTTGTGAAGAAATTACAATAATACATATTCAGAGGAAAGATGGAATCAAGTTAGAAGCAAAGGTAGATACAGAAGTTTATTATAATAAACTTAAAGATTTTAATGTATCTTGGTATTCTGTTTGGGATGATGATATACAAGATTATTATGTCAGATGTACATTGAGAACGGATATAATTAAACCAAATGGAAAAAGACAATATAAGATGCTGTATTTACATAGATACATAATGGACGCTCAAACAAATGACTATGTAGACCATAAAAATCATAAATCTTTAGACAATACTAGAGACAATCTTAAAGTAACAACAGATCAAGGTAATGTAGTAAATCGAAAAGGTGCTAATAAAAACTCTGGAACAGGAGTAAGAAAGTAAATTATGGCTGGGAAAGAAAAGAATATGTAGTACAATTTATGAAAAGTGGAGTCAGGTATGCCTGGGCGTTTCCATTGAGTAAATTTGACGAAGCGTGTGAGTTTGCTGAGACTAAACGCAAAGAGATTTTTGAAGAGTTTAATATATAAAGTCTATAATATCAGGATTTTAAACTATTTAGAAAGGATTTTATTATGACATGTAAATTAATGGAAAGATTAATGGAAATTGAAGGTGTAGGAGATTTGCCATATGAATCTATTGAACAAATAAAAAGAATTATTTGCGGTACTCATAATGGAGTTTGTAGTGAAAAATATTCAGGAATAAAGAAATGAAAGGAATAGCACTATATGACAAGAACTATAGATTATGCAAAATGTCCTAAGTGTGGTAAGAAATTTGAAATGGGATTCAATAATTGTTGGATGGCATCAGCTTTTGGAGAATATTCATTTAATCATACTGGTCATACATGTGAAGATTGTGGAATTAAGTTTGATATGACTGTTAAAAAGCAAATAGTATTTAATACAAAAATAATTAAATAAACTTGTGATTTGATTTGGTTATAAATTTATGCATAAACTGAAAATAATTAATTGACAGAATGTGACTTTCTATGGTATCATAATATCAGTATAGAAAGTCTATATTACTATAAAAAAGAAGGAGTCAAAAGCAATGGAAAAGGTATTAGGAATCATACATCAAATTCAAGAAACATCGGGAAGGAACGATAAAGAGGCAATTATCAGACAAAACAAAGACAATGAACTTCTAAAAGACATCTTTAAATTTGTCTACAGCACAGAGATCAAAACTGGTATCAAACGCAAAAAACTTGAGAAGGTAGTTAAGTCTCAACCAATTTACCAAAGAATTGATAATTTTTATGATCTGAGAGATTTTTTAGTTGAGAATGGTACTGGTTCAGATGAAACCATAGCAAACATTCAACATTTCTTATCCAGGCAAACAGAGGATATGAAAGAGTTATACATACAAATTATCCTCCAAGATTTAAGAGGAGGATTAAGCGAAAAAACTATCAACGCTGCTTTTGGATATGAGTTTATTTATATTCATAAACTTGAAAAAGGAGAAGTGGCAGAACCCCGGCACATTAATTTACTTAAAGGAAAAGAGTTTGGTATCTATAAAAAAGTAGATGGATATAGAGCAGAGATTGAAGTAGGTAATGGTAAAGTTAAAATCATGTCATCTGGTGGAGAACCATTCAAAGGTTTAGTTGACTTAGAACAGGCTCTATTGAGTAAAGATTTGCCTCATGGAGTATTTGCTTGTGAACTGCTTGCAATAGACCCTACAGGTACTATGACAAGAATGGAGATATTTAATAAGACAGGTTCGTTATTGCGTAGGGATGGAATTAAGGTGGGTATTGAAGCTAATGTTTTTAACTTCATTCCTGAGAATGGATTCTATGAAGGTAAACATCCATTTTCTTGTCGCAAGAGAAAAGAATTAGCAAAACAACTTGTAGATAAAATCAATTCTCCCTTTGTTAGAAATGTAGCTCCTTTTTATGTTGGAACTGATTTATCTCAAATTGATTATTGGTTTGAGCAAATGATTCTTGCTGAAGATGAAGGTATTATGGTTTTACCTATGGAACAGAAATATGTAGGTAAGAAATCATATACACAAATGCTTAAAATCAAAACAGAAAATGAGGCAGATTTGCGCATTGTGGGTTTCGAGCGTGGTGAAAAAGGTAAAGCATTTGAGAATACGTTAGGCAAGATGATTGTCAATTATCATGGCAACAGGATTAATGTTATGGCAGGATATAAGATTAAATATGATTCTGAAAAGTATGATGATAGATTGGTCAGAGATTATATTTGGACACATCAAGAAGAATTGCTTGGTAAAATTGTGGGTGTGAAATATATGGATGAAACTACTAATGATAGTGGTGGAATTGATTTAAGAATGTGTAGGTTGGTTTGTTTTAGGGACGATAAGACGGAAGAATCTTATAACTGATAGCAATTAAAAGACCGATTTCATGCTAAATAATAGGAGGAATAAGAATGAATAAAAATGATATTAAAATTGGTATGAGGGTAGTACCATTCCAAAAAACAGCTTTTACTCAAAAACTTGAAAACTCTGGTGTTTGGAGAGATGCATTAAGTAAAGGTCAAGAATATTTATATGTTATTGATGAGGACAAAGAGTTTGAGTGTTTTGTGTTAAATGATGAAAATTTTAACGACGATGACAATGGAGATTTTTTCAACCCTGAAGATTTTGAACCATTTAATGAACAGGATATAATTGATAATGCATTTAATATTCTAAAATCTAAAGGTGTTACACCTGATATGTATGAGGAATTGTGGGAGAGAGTTTAATACCTTAAAAGAACTATTTGTTCGGAGGTAAAAAATAATGGATGATAATAAGAAATTTGGAATGTCTTTAGTAGACGAAGATGGTTTCGTAGATCAATTATTTTATACCAGAGATGTATGGGAAATGATAATTGAATCAATACAAAAACATGCTGAATTTAAGAGTAATGACTATGAACGTGGTTATAATGATGGATACCAAAAGGCACTTGCCGATGCTAAAAGGATTATTATGCAAACTAAATAGCTTAAAATTTAACATCTATGGTATTTAAAGAAGGGGGAAAAGATATAAAAATTGACTAGAGATGAGAGGAACATATATAATTATTGGTTAACCAGAAGAAATATTAATAATATAATAGAGAAAAGATGTTCTGTATGTCAAGAATGGAAGGAAGAGAATTTAGACAACTTCTATTATAAAAATAAATCTAAACCAGAATTGGGACTTACATCTGCATGTAGAATTTGTACTAGACCAAAAGCAAATAAATATAGGGCAGATCACGCAGATGACAATATAAGAAGATGTCATGATTATTACCATACCAATAAAGAAGAGGATAATGAAAATCATCAAAAAATTGCCATAAATAGAGAGATCAATAGGGCTTATCAAATGGAATATCATAGAGGGTGGTTAAAAAGACCAGAGAATAAAGGAAAAATAAAAATGTATGGTGATAAGAAAAAACATCATGATATTAGCAATCAAGAATGGTATAAATGTTTAGAAGTATTTAATTCGTCTTGTGCTTATTGTGGTATCACCTCAAAAGAAAGTAAGAAGAAATATAAGCAAATTCTACATAGAGAACATGTAGATAATGAAGGTTATAATGACCTGAGAAATGCAGTACCAGCATGTAAAATATGCAATAGTTATAAACATAAATATAAAATGGAAGAATGGTATAGACAACAAGAATTTTTCAGTGAAGATAAACTACAATTCATAAATTGGTGGATTGCTGAAGGTTTTAAAGATTACATAGAAGAAAAACCTCCCTATAAAGTAATAAAGAAAAAAGATACAGACACAGGAAAATTCTATCATGAATTGTGGAGCATGGACGAAAAAAGAAATCCTATAAATTTAATTGCAATAAAAACTAAGAAAAAAGATTTAGAGGAAGATATTAAAGAATACTTAGATTATATAACTGATAAATAAACCAAAAATAATTGTTGACATTAATAAGTAGATAATATATACTAGTAAATGTAGACACCGAGACAAACTAGTCCAAACACTCAATAAACATAAAATAATAAAAAGGAGTTGACATTGTGCAAAGAGTAGTATATACTTAGTAATATCAGGCAATCCCAAAATAAAAGTTTAAAAAATTAAAGTTTAAGAAGGAGAGTGTATTAAAAATGACAAGTGAAAAAATGACGGTACATAAGGCACTGGCTGAACTGAAGGTAATTGGTGATCGAATTGATAAGGTAATTTCCCAAGGAGTATACTGCAAAGCCAATAAGCACTCCAATGACAAAATTAACGGTGTATCAGTAGAAGAATTCAAGACACAAATTCAAGCTAGTTGGAACAAAGCTAACGACCTGATCAGTCGCAGAAATGCAATCAAAAGAGCAACAGTTTTCTCTAATGCTGTTACTAAGGTTAAGATTGGCGATAAGGAAATGACGGTTGCAGAAGCAATTGAAATGAAGAATAGTGGGATGGCATACAAGAAAACATTAATGACAGTTATGAATAAACATTATGTTTCTTCCATCCAAACCATTGATAAGGAAAATGGTGAGACTCTAAACCAAAAAGCAGAAAACTACGTAATTGGATTATTTGGTTCAAAAGAAGGCAAGACAAATATAGACGAACTTGAAAAGGTTCGCAAAGAGTTTATTAATAATAACTCCTTTGAGTTTGTAGATCCAATCAAAGTTAAGGATAAGATTGATGAACTTGAAAAGGAAATCTCAGATTTTGAATCCGAAATTGACGCAGCATTGAGTGTTAGTAATGCAATAACTGAGATTGCCGTTGAATACTAATCGCTAAGAAATAATTATTTACTGCTTTCCGAAAACTTTTAACCATAGTTCATTAGTCTTTTATGTACTTAGACTGGTGTAATAAATCAAAAGAAAGTACATACTTACATCTTTTACAGATGATATTATATAAATTAAAAAGCAAATACAAAACAACAAACATCAAAAAATCTGTAAAGTTTAAAGATGAAAGTTCAAAGCTTAAAACTCAAAGATAAAAGTTTATATGAGTATAAAGCTTAAAGGTTAAAGAGTAAGTAGTAAAGTTTGACTAAATCCCTGATAAACGGTTTGGTATAGCTGTGCTTGACCATAAGTTAACCGCAGGGCTGGGAAGTAGTAAATATTATATAAATTTTTCAACATGAAAGGCACTTGAAATATAGTGCCTTTTCAATACATATGGAATAGGAGGAAAATAATAATTTGTCATCAAATAAACGAACTGCGACAGTTGAAAGAAAAAGAATAGAAAAATTAGAGCGAGAGCATAAAACAATAAATGGAATTGATAATAAACTCTGTAACAAACATCATATATATTTTCCCGAAGAAAATCCTTGGATACCAGCTACATTAGATTATTTTTATTATAATGATAAGAATGGTTCGGATTTTTTGCACCCATGTTGCAAACGATGCGGAGTTAAAACAACTCAAAAGAATTACGACTTAGATAGACGGAAAGTTTTAAATTATGGATATTATCATAATGATGAAGAATATAGACTCAGACAAATTGCATATGCACAAACTCCTGAGTATAAAGAAAACGCAGCAGAGTGGAGAAGAAAGAATCCTGAAAAATGTAGAGAGTATACACAAAAACACAGAATCCATGATATTACAGATGCGGAATGGAGAAAAGAACTAGAAGTATTTAATTATGAATGTGCTTACTGTGGGATAGTCGAGAAAGAAAGCTTAAAAATACATAAACAAAAATTACATAAAGAACATATAGATAATAAAGGATATAATGACTTGAGGAACGCTTCTCCTGCTTGTAGGAGTTGTAATAGTAGTAAACATGAAGATTCTTTGGATGAATGGTATCCGAAACAAAAATTTTTCACACAGGAAAGATATAATAAAATACAGTGGTGGCTTACTGAAGGATACAAAGATTATATAGAGGATAAACCTCCGTATAGGATTCTAAGAAAAAGAAATGAAGGACTTACTACTTATCATTGGAATCTGTGGTCTGTTGATGAAATGCGTAATACATTGGAAATAATTGCAACGGGTAATAAGAAAAAAGACTTAGACAAAGACATTAAAGAATATTTAAAATTATTAGCTAACAATAATAACATATTATAAAGAAAGGAGTTGCCAATGACAGATCAAGATAAACTCAATTTCAAAAAGAAATATGAAAACAATCCAGTAGCGTTTGTTGAAGACATGCATCCAGATATTAAACTCCATACATATCAAAAAGCAATCTTAAATGCAATAGTGTTAAAAGAGAAAACAGTTTCATTTTCAATGCTCGTATGAATCAAAGGGTATGGTTGTCAAATATGAGATTAGAATATATGAAACTAATGGGAATGGATTTTCAATTATGGAGTTCTAAGGGCATTGATGTTTATGAAAAAGGTGTATTTATTAAGACATTAAAACATAAAGGAGATAAAGATGACAGGAAGAGAAAAGTTTAACCAAACATTCGCAAAAATGAACAATGAAAATTTAGCAGACCTAATTCTTGGAGGAAGTTGCCCTAGTGAATTTGATCTTTTTGATAATAAAGAAAGTGGTTGCCCCGTTTTCTTTTGCTCAAGTTGTTGGGAGAAGGCTTTAGAGATGGAATATGAATAATCAAATCAAAAGAACATTTGAAAGGATGATATTAATGGAAATTATTCGAGGAACAACAAATAGACCTAATCGAAGAAAGGGGATGTTTAAGTTAGAAACTATTGCAAAAATTCAAGATAATCAATTAGGTAATCAATTAGGAATTATTTATGAAATAGAAGTATATGAAGGTTTCTTAGATGGTGAGTTTAATGATAAAGGAGATTTTATAATTAAGAAAGATTGTTTAGAAATACAAAAACAGTATTTTTCTACTAATTGTCGAGAAGAGGTTAAACCAAAGAAATCAATTTGGAAAAAATTGTTTGGATGAATCATTGAAATTGCATTTTTAACGTATTTTAAAAAAGAAAGGTTGATTAGTTGTGTTTAATTTAATTCTGTTTGATATTAATAAAGATTTGTGTGAAGAGTTTCAAAAAGCATTTAATAGATATCCTAATGTTACAATTTTACACTCTACATTAGAAAATTTACCAAGTTGTAGTTGTGTAGTAAGTCCTGCTAACTCGTTTGGGATGATGGATGGCGGAATAGATTTGGCTATTACTAACTTGTTTGGAACTCAGTTAATGAAAAGGGTACAACAATACATTATTGAGAACTATGCAGGAGAACAACCAGTAGGAACTTCCTTTATCATTGAAACTGAAAATGGTAAATATCCATACTTAGCACATACACCAACTATGAAATTTCCAATGGATATTAGAAAATCAGAAAATGTTTATCAAGCAATGAAAGCAATGTTATTAGCAGTGAATCAGAATAAAAATATTTCTTCTGTTGCGTGTTCAGGTTTTGGAACTGCTACAGGAAGAGTGCCTTATGACATAGCTACTAAACAAATGGCATTAGCATATGAACATTTTTTAAATCGTCCTTCTAAAATTGATTGGAGTTTTGTTGATTCAAGAATCGAAGAGGTATACAAGGTACTTTAAATGATACATTTGATCTTTATAAGAAAGAAGGATGATTTATGAATAATTCAATTAATTTTATTAAAAATAGAATATTAAATGATCAAACTATTGAAATGCCTATTGATGGATGGGATACCGCAGAGGTTTTAAATCCAATTAAACAATATCTAAGACTCCTTCCAGATTTAAAAGAAAGTTTAGAGAAGAAAAGTGAAATTACAGTTGTAGCAGATTGTGATAAAGGGAAAAGTAAAATAACTGTAAAATATAATCCAGATTCAAAATTTGATTACTTTTCTACTAGGTCTACTACCCACGATGGAACACTATTGTTTACTTTGGATGCCATAGAAGAATTATTGCTCAGACCATTTAAATTAGCAACCATGCCTAAAGATTCAGGTATCAATCAAAATAACTTCTTTAAATTTGATTATCAATACACAATCGGAGATATTATTTTACATCGTGATTTTGGAATGAAAAATATCAACGGTAATAATTGGCATGGAGAAACAGATACAATAGTTTTGCCTATTAAATTTAAATGTTGGGAACAGTAGATCAAATGAATATTTGTTTGGGAAGGAGTAAAAATAATGGGATTTCAAGTTGAGAGAAAAGCATTTTTAACTTGTGATGATTGTGGTAGAACAAAACAAACTGCAACATATTCTCAAAAATATGATTTCGTAAAAGTAACAATCGAGGACTTGTATCAAGATGGTAGTGGTTCACATTCAGATTTTAAAATGATTGATAAAAGAGAAAAATATTATTGTCTTGAATGTTATAGAAAACATTTCAAATAAAATCTGACTATCATTGGGAATACAAAATAAATATAGCAAATATAATATTTGCACATTAAATTTTGCGAAAGGAGTATAAAGGATGGAAGGATACAGAAGAAACATATATCTGAGTACATATAAAAGTAATGAAGTTGAAGAAAAATGTGAATATGTGGATTTAGATACCGTAAAAGAAATTATTGATGAAATAGAAAATCAAGTTAATGAAATTTTGTCTAAGCTAGAACCAATTGAGGGTTTAAATGAAATTGATGAAATTAAAAATATGATTGATGTATTGGCTAAGAATTTGTATTAGCATGAAAATTACCTTTTAAGTGCTTTAGAAAGGAGCTAAAACAAATTGATTAGAATTTATGGAGAACAATATGAAGTAAATAAATTTATTGAAGAATGTTTACCAATTAAATGTTGGATGCAAAAATGTGAAGATCAAACTAATTGTACTCAGTGTGTAGCAAATGCTTATGGCTTGGAAATAAATTATGATAAAGAAGGAGAAATAATAAATGATTAAACATATGATTGGTGAGGGAATTGTAATTAAAAAAGATTTTGAAATTGAAAGTGGTTTCAGCGATAATAGACTTCAAGTTAAAATCGGAGACAAAGGATATGTAGATGGTAATGGTTTTATTCATTACACAACGGGAGTAGCGAGAGGTAAAATGCAAAAAATTTCTGATGTAGTTCTTGAAGGTTATGATTGTGAAAATATTGCAACATTAGTTTTCCAGAGGTTAAATAATCACTTCAACATAAAAGAATTTTTAGATGATTATGAGATTGATAAAAAGTATTTTATTGATGAGATTGAGTGTGCTTTGAGTGATATTTTATAAAACCCAAAAACAGAAAGTCGCTTGTAGCAAGGGTTTCAGGGTTTGGCAAATAGCATGAAACGAATCTTTCAAGGGATTAGAGGAGGAATAAAAATGGAATTGGTTGATCCGAAATTATATAATATTTTAAATAAAAATGAAACAGGACTATATCCAAATGTTCGCACAGGTGAAATTATTGCTTATGTTCATATTAATTTGTATGATTTGTCTGACTTTGTTCAAGCGGTTGGAGGATGGCACTTTGATGAAGGTGAAGAGGTTATATTGTTTACTAATACAGTTTGTATAGAAATTAATGATATAATTAGTGGGTTTGATCATAGTTTAACTAATTATAAAGATTGTTTTGATGAAGACTTATGGAAAGAACATGAGGAAGAAATTATTAAGGAATGGGATAGAGAACATTAATACCAATGAATTTAACCTTTGATTCTATAATAAATAAATATAATAAGGAGCGAAATATATGAATTTGCAAGCATATTTAAAGGGTTGTGATCGTGGAGATTTTCAATGGGAATGTGTTGAATCTGGTACGTATGGAGA